>CESQ01212217.1_pt1 | contig 10021 bp, 12 predicted proteins | sample 361401 | NCBI WGS metagenome assembly CESQ01 (sample SAMEA2622119, study PRJEB7988) | marine metagenome | isolation source: saline water (ENVO:00002010), including | reverse complement strand
TATATTAACCATTTGATTTTAAAGTCATCTACGACCATTTTTAGTGCCACAAGTTCATTTCCTAAAATACGAACTGCAACCTCCATTTTTCCTGTATTGTCTTCTCTGTCTGCCATGTCTTTTCCTTTCTAAATATTTAATACAAATTCGTCGCCGTGCATCCAAACTTTACCACCTCTGAATTGAAAGTTACGCAATGCTTTTTTCAGCGAACTAAAATCGCTATACAAGTGTGTTGAATCATTATCATCATCAAATATGTTACTTAGATAAACACTCGCTGGTGTTACATCCAGTAGGTCAATTATAAACTCTGGTTTTTGACAGATGTTTACAAGTGTCCATGTAAATGTACAATCACTTATATCTCTTTTTCCTATCTTGTCCCATAATGGATCCTCTATATTATAGTTGAAATGTCGAGCAAGGTCAACCAATTTATCGCGAGGATCTATTTTATCTCTGTATATCCATTTCAGCATCTGTTTTTTAATTTCTAAATTGTCTCGGCGAATATCAAAAAAATGTATATCTGTTGCTTTGGTTTGATCTAACAACCAAAAACATTTTAATCCTGCTAACACACTGATAAGTCTTTTATCATTTTTTACCATTATGCGTTCACGATCAGACACAGCATCTTCGCCAGTGATCCATACTGCTGGTTCCATGATTAAGTCGGCCAATTTGGATAGATCATGCCATGACCAATGCTGAACTTGTTCGTATATATCACGAACTGTTTTTTGACTTTTCTGCACTATTAATTGTTTTACTTCTGCCATTGCTGATTGTATATAATTGTTTTTACATGAGAATCCAGTACAAGACAATCTTCATCGAATAGACGTACTGTTTCAATTTTGTATGCTTTTCGCAAAGCACTTATAAACTCAATTACAGAGTGTAACTGTTGGCCATTGGCACACGCCCAACCTGTCCTATCTTTGGTGCACCTGATCCAATCATTTTCAACAGGATCTCCCCACCATGTTCTCCAAATACCATTTGCATCTTCATGTAATGGACCTGGATTAATTAATTCAACTATCACTGTGTCAGCATCATGTTCGCCTTTTAAACAGCTCATTGGCAGTTGATGTTGTACAATACCACCATCTTCACCTATAATAAAATGAGCACCATCATTGGTAGAACCCTGCTGATAGTATACTGCCTGTCCTAGTGCATTTAACACACCATTGCTGGTACGAAGTTTAATCATGTCAGCACTTTGGTCTGATAACGATTCGTCAGGAGGAGAGTATGCTCCCTGTACCCAATCACGTCTATCAGGTGAGACCCAAAGTCTGTGTTCATGAAATTTAAACTTCATCAGTGAATTTTATTTGTTTCCATATATCTAGATGTGGTAGTGCTTTATTCAATCTTTTTAACATATCTATTTGCCATTGTATCATGTCAAACCCGTATAGGAACGGAAAAAAACTGTGTACAAGTGCGGCGAATGTTGCATATGCTAAAAACATTGTCTCTTTTAATCCTAACCACATGTGCTTAAAATAATCGCTAACCCTGACCGGCTTAATACTGCCACTGGCTAACTTTGCTTCCTTCAAGTGACCCAAAACTAAACTCCTGTGTTCGATCAATTTTACGTAGATTATTATCTACTTTTATTTCATGTACTTTATGATATCTTACTTTGGGTATATCTCCTGTATCCACAAGAGATTCATTCAGTTCGCCTGTGTAATATATCATACAATAACCATTTACATGTCGACACAGAGCCAAGTCTGCACCAGCATGTACTACTTTACTTTCTATCTGTTCTGGATAAACACGTATACCACATTCACCCATTTTAAACATATTCAATTCACGCCCTACCAGTTTGTATCCACCCGCTGTTTCTTCTACTAAATCACCTGAACGCCACAGTCTATCTTGTACTTTCCAACGTGCTACAATCTGTCCATCTTCTATGTGTACTTCACAATCTGGATTAGAATCTAATGTATAAGTGTTTGCTGTTTCTGACATTAATACATTGGGCGGTACTTCTGTTGCACCATACACATTATACACAGATTGAGCACCTTTGGCACGTAGGTCTTCCAAACAGCCCTCAGCAGTATAATCCGATCCCACAATGCATTGTTCATAACTGCTTAAATCCAGTTCTTCCCAACGTCTATGTTTATGTAACACACGCCACATGTTGGGCAGTATTAATCCGTGTGTGGGTCTTATTTCGTGTACTCTATCTATAAAACGTGGTGACACATCAGTTTCAATGTATAGATCTGTGTCTGCTATCACACAAGGATACAAACTCATTGTGGTAAATGCTATTCCTCTTGTGCTATACAAAGATAACATTTTTGAACGATTTGAAAGTCCAAACCAGTCAGCATTAAATTTTGATATGTGTTCAATAACTTCTGGTGAGTGTGTAACAGTATGAGGGTGTCCTGTTGTACCACTGGTAGTACAGGTTACTTCCATATTTTCTAATTTGTCGATTATGTGACTTCTGATATGATCGTTGTCACTTTCAAGGTACGGTGTGCCGTCTATGTATATTTCCATTATCTCTTCAAATACTTATGGCGGTTCAATTGATCCGCTTCTTGTAATATCTCATGAGGTTCAGCACCTCCATATATGTGTTTCTTAGAATATTCATACACATTTGGTGCATAATTGGCTATTGCAGTTTGTTTGTCTTTGATGTATTTAAAGTCAACTTCTGCTATTGGTAAAAGATCAGGTTTGATGTCTAATTTGCACACATCATCTTCCCACCTGTCCAAGTAATGATGTTGTTGAGCCCATTGATAATCTAAATAAAGATTTCTTCCCATATAGCCACGTGGAGATTTATACCAATCCCAATTTTGTTTTATATGATTGTTATCAATGCCATACTGTCCCCATTTACGCCATAACGGATGATCTCTGCGTTTGCTGAGTGTGAAATGAAAACTTATAAAGTCTGCTGTCTGTTTTTCTAGTTTTTGTATCTGTTTTGAATATGCTCTTTTGGTAAAATCACTTATGGTTCTATCTTTGTATTTGTTCAGTGCTTTGTCCAACATTTCAATGCCAGTTTGTGCAATGTATATTGAATTGGCCTCCATTGGATCAATGAAACCCTGTGCCATGCCAATGCCACAAACATTTTTTGTCCATGCTTGTTCAAAATAGCCTTGATCCCATTGTATAAGTTTAGGATCTCTGAGCATGTTGTATCCTTCCCAATAACGTATAAAACGTTCTCGAGCATCATCGGGATCTTCACAATTTTTATCAAATATATAACCAGAACCCATTCTTGAATACAGAGTAATAATAAAGTTCCAACCATTTGCCTGTGCATACGATTGTGTATACGGTCTCATTTCATCTTTGGGATTGTTGTATGCAACCGGACATACCCATGCAGATTGTGTGGGCAAGTGTTCCATGGCAATCCATTTTTGTTCCATTTCCTTCAACAGTATACGATTAAATCCTGTGCAATCTACAAATAGATCACCTTCAATCTTTCTACCATCACGCAACTGCAATGATGTAATGTATCCATCTTCATCTTTGTTGATCTGTTCAACGTGTCCTTCTGTGTGTTTAACACCCAAAGGCAATGAAACTTGGTCTCTAACAATCAATGGAAAACGTTCAGCATCTACATGCCAAGCATATGAATGCCAATCTCCTAACAGAAGATTTTTATCCATATCATAGGGTGCTTTCTTTTGTAGTGCCATCTGATGTTGTTCTGTTACATAGTCAGATGTTTCCCACCATTTATATTTGCCTTGTCTAACCAGTTCTAACCAATAGTCATATGATTTTTCATCTATACCATATGTGCCATCTGAATCATAAAAATAATCATCCATGTTACGATGGGCATACCAATTTTTTAAAAATGCTTTGTCACGCCATGTGTACGAAAAGGAATAAAATTGTTGATCCCATTGCTTACATGCCCAATGATTTTTAGCACGTGGCATAGGTTCTTCAATGTTCCATGCTGAGAACATATTACCAAGTTTGTATATACTGTGTGTGCCTCGCATCCACTTTTCTTCGTCAACATCTAGCCATTCTAACATGTCGCCAAGCTGAGGTATAGTGCTTTCTCCTACGCCTAGTATGGGCACGTATGGAGATTCTACCAGTTCTACATTTAATTCTGGGTGGCGTTTTTTAAGCGTTCCTGCTGTAAACCAACCTATTACACCACCACCAAGTATTGTAATAGATTTAATTTGTTTTTTCATATTCTGCTACTTCACCTTGTACTATTTGCAAATACTCTTTGTCGTCATCTGACAATGCTCTATAAAACTTACTTACCGTTGGAATTATGTGACTGCATGTCTCATAATCTTCTAGTTCAAAAAAATGTTGGAGTTCATCCATTCGCTCCTTTATTTTAGATTCTATAGGAGGCTTTTCTATGTAGTTATCACTTGAGTTCATATTCAAAGTTATAGCTTTCTGCGTTATCTTGTAGCAATGTTGCTCCATTGCGTTCATGAAATCTTTTTGCCATTTCTGTTTTAGGACTCATTGTGATTAATCTTCCAACTGATCCTGCTTCATGAAACAAATCACGTAACTGAAAAATAAGTTCGCGACCTGATCCTGCTTTATTGCTCCATACTGTGTATGCAACTGCAATATCACCATATTCTTCTTTGTATTCTTCTAATTCTTCTTCTGTAGTTGGCACCTCTTTGCAATAACAGACACACACCACTGCTGATAAATCATTCAGTACATATACCTGTTTGCCTTTGCCTATTTTTTCTACATTGGGCCTCACTGGATCTTCTTTAAGAATGTCCAGTTCATTTGTGTTAATTAATCTTATCATACTTGTTATACAATATCTGCGGATCAAACGTAAGACTTACTACCTTTTGTTCTGTGTATTCCGTGTGATATGTTTCTTTACTCCGTTGTTGTTCCATTTTTACTAAAAACCAATCATAAATTTCTTGATGGTCTTCTACCAGTTTCATATTGCTATCATAGTAATTATCTATCATATCATTGTAGATAGCAATCTGTGGGTGTATTTTTAACCAGTCGCATAATGCATAGTAACTGCCTTTCAATCTCTTTACAAAAAAATCATCATACAATATACTATAGCAGTCACACACAGGATTGTCAACATACAAATGCATAGAATCGTGTGCATCAGCAAATTCAGTTTCTAAATAATGCCATCTACTCTCGTATATATCTAACAACAACCACATGTCGCCCAATGTTTTTAATTCGCCTTGATCAAACAATTCTTCACATTTAGTTCTTGTTTCTTTGTCATCCATTTCTAAATCACGCAAAGGAAATATCACTTCATTGACTGTTTCCAAAGGATGTTCCCATTGCTTAATAACATCCAGCGTTCTATAAAAAGCATGATCATTGTTGCCACGTGGCACAATACTCAGTAATTGCTGTTTGGGTTCTAATAGGTGTTGCAAATGATAATTTGGACAATGAGTTTGTGCAGTTATTCTATCCCATTGATTAAAATCTGAATCAGGATCTTCTCTTAACACATCTAGCATTTTTGACATAATAATAGAATGTGCTTCTGCTTTGTTCTTAACACCATTTATATAATCAAATGTTGCTTTCTGCATCACATGTTCTGCATCATGCAAAGGCATACTTGAAATATATTCATTGTTAGCAGGTATGTGTCTTTGATATTGCTGATAGAATCCTTTGTGTTTGCCCAACATTAACTGTAAAAAGTTTGCACCAGCACCACCGTCCTGTGCAATCAGCAGTACCTGTTGTACCACTCTTTCTATAGTCCACACACGAGGATCTATATCATGTCTAGTTTCATAAAACAATTTGTTATGTGTTTTTAATTTCATCAATCAACGGAAATATTTCTGCAATAACTTTAGCACAAGCCCAAGCAATTTCCATATGCTCTTTTTGTGTGCCGTGTCCACCACGCAGTTCAATGTAATGCACCCAACTACGCAGAGTACCATTCATGTACAGTCTTGTTTTGGTCAAGCCTTCTGGCAATACCACACGAGCTTGTTCTTTGGCAATGCCATTGTCAATGGCCCACTGATAGGCTTCTTGAGCTTCACGTATAACTTTGTTTTGCCAACTGTGCCAAATCATTCCTAGTCTGGTATCTTCTTGACTGTCAGTTAAATCAACACTATTTTGTCTGTTCTTTTTGTCCTGCATACGAGCTTCACGATGCACAAACATATCACCCATCTCTTCTGGATTTGCATAGCGTTGTGAAAACTCTTGGAATGCAAAACTTCTATGTCTAACAATCTGATGTGCAATATCTCTAGTGGTATTGATTTCTAAACAAGCATTAACCATTTCCAGTGGTGACCAATGTTGATGTTTAATCAAATATTTTATTAATTTCTCATTGGTTTCTTTGTTGTTTTGATTTGATGGGTTACTTACTCTAGCACAATATGCCACAAGGTCCTGTACACTTTCAACTTCGTGTTTGCTTGTAGGTATTGTAAAAAAGTCTGCTGGTTTAGTATAACTTATTAATTTAACGGTCAAAATAATCCTCCTGATTGCCTTCTCTGTGAACGTCTAGTGTGATGCAGTGAAGTCCGCCATCCCAAAAGAATCTGTATCTCCATGGAATAACTGTGTAGCTACTGCCCAAGTCTTTGGGCGGATCACTGGAAACGTAAACATGTCCTTCGTCTCTAACCAAACAGTTTACGTCAAAAAATGATTCTGTTACGTTGCCTATCCAAGGTTCTATCTGCTTGTTAACAAAACGCATTTTAAAAATTTCGTCTTTTTCTCTTTGTGGAAGTCTGTGAAACTCAGGTGTTATATGTCGTAGTAAACGCCAACCTGGCAAAGAATCTTTGTATAAATTTCCACGCACTTGTGAAGTCATTGCAACACCTGGTCTGAGTACTGCAAACTGGCCATCTGAATGTCTACCATCCACATAACCTGATTCATATACTCGAGCATTGTACTGAGCTCTAAGAGCCCTAGCCATTGTGGTTTGTCCTGTGTTGTTTTGACTGTGCAACGGGTGAGGTGTGTTTTCAACAATAACATCACGTCCTATTCTCACAATGCTGGGTGGCACTACACCCATGTATTCTTTTTGTTGTGCTGGATATCTTACATCATATCCATTAATAGCATATTCTTCTAGTGTGTCACCCCACCATGCCATGGCTTTGCAGTATTGATGATACACCCACATGGTCTGTCCGTACACTAAAAAGTTATCACGTGGATTAAGTTCTGGCAGTATGCTTTGATCAGTTATCTCTGCAAAACAACTCTGCATTTCTTTTTGAAATTTTTCATAATTACCAACTGCTTCTATACGTTTGCCTTTGAACATTTCATCTTCAAAATAGTTCTTGACATATGTGTAATGATTCCAACCACTTGGTCGTTGCCATGATTCAAACACTTCTTCTGGTCCTGGCATGCATGGTCTACGCACTCGTATACCATCATCTTCCATTATACGTTGAAATGCATTGAGCTGTTCTTGTGTTTGAATTATAATGTTTCGTAACTTTTCTTGTTCTGCAGGATCACGAAGAATAAAATTTTCCCAACCCAGTGGCCAGCAATCTCCAAGCCATACCTCACGAAGTGGTTGAAAACCTGTCCAACTATTGATCATATTTTCTTCTCCATTCAACATAGGCTTGTATTTTAACTTCGTATTCGCATACTTTAGGATAGTTTAAACTGAGTTTACGTTCTTCTACTACACGTTTTATCCAATGTGGATTTGTAGTACAATCTAAGTAAAATTTTTCGTATGTGGGTTTTTCCAATTATGTCCTCATGAGATCTGCAACATAACCACGTAAACTGTGTCCCCATAGATACCTGTGTCTAAAAGGTACACTAATTAAATCTATTCCTTGATCTTTAAATGCTTTTGCTTGATCTGGATCGTTGCCCATTGTCATGTATGTTTGATGATTTAGTGCAATACCATCTTGTTCAAAAGGTGTTACACCAGCAGTAAAGTCTACCCAATATTGACAAAATGCTCTTACTTCTTTAAGAATATCTGCATCACCAGTTTCAATGTATCTGTCTACCCACCATTTGTTTGAGTTTAACTTTAGCATTTCAGCAATAGCATTGTTTGTAAATGTATCCATGGATGTAATGTTTTTAGTTTCATTTAACCATCTGCCAGATGACATGCCATGTCCATAAACTTTTGCAATGCCCATACAAGCATCAGGTCCTTTATCTTCATTGTGTCCTGAATAGTGTATGAGTTGTGGATTAATCCACTTAACAAAATTGTGTCCATTGTCTTCTTCAACAATGAGTTCTGTGTTTTTAGGCAACATGGTCTGTAATAGTGTGATCTGTTCTGCACTCAGTTCGGCTGAATCGGCCCACACAGTTTTTCCCAAACGTTGTACTGATTGAAATGGAAACTTTTTGAGCGAAGTATTGTTTGGATCTCTTTCAACTGTTATGCCACGTGATTCCAACATGTTAAAAATTGAAGTGTATTCAACATCTTTTTCTTCGCAGGTGTACAGTTTGTTATTAAACAACCATAAATCATAACCAGGTGTCATTGGAGCATCTACATTTGCAAGTAAATCAAACATTGTACTGGAGTTTGCATTATCATCTTGCCCAGTCATTTCGCCATACAGCAATTCTTTTTCTATGTTGGCTGTGTCTGGTTTATGTACTGTGATGCCGTGTTTCTGTAGTGTGGATTCTATACTTGCTAGATCTTCGAGTATCTCTGTGCTGATACGTTTGAATATATCTCGTATATCATCCACATCATCAACTGATAGCCATTCATCCCAAAATTCAGGTGCATAAAAGTCTGCAAGAACACACTCTTTTAATTCACCATGTTCATATTCTACCATATTCTTCGTTCATCCGATCAGTAAATAGTTCGGCTCCATTTGCAACGTTGGCTTGCCAATTTTTCATTGCATTTTCATCTGCAAAGTCTGTAACATATTTAAAGCATCTAAAAGGTACTTTATTAATTGCACACAATTTTGCAATCGCATATGCTTCCATATCTACAAGATCTATATTTGAATACTTGAACCATGGATCTGGTTCTTGTACAAAACTATCACCTGAACCACATGTGATGCTTGTGTCATTGTCCAGCATTAATGCACCTGCAAACTCATCATCTTCAAATGGAGTTACACCACGAGGTGCTTGTGGCTCAGTTTTCATATCTCTGTGTATAATGACATTAACTTCAACGAGTTTACCTGCTAGGTCTTTGTTGCTGACCAATCCAGCCGTGCCAAAATTAATTACTTCTTTGGCATTTTTTGTGTAAATTAATTCTGCAACTGTTTTACAAGCATTAACCAATCCTACGCCAGTATAGTGTAGTTGATATTGATTCCTACCTTTATACTGTTTGTAGAATTGATCTTTGGGTAATTCGTTTTCTAGTGCTACTAGTAGTCTAGGCAACATATTACTCGTGCTCTCCACCAGGATCATTTGGATCCAGTTTTACTTTTTGTCCATTTACATACATGTTTTGCCTGGCTCGTGGAGAACTGTGATAACCAGGAAGGAATTTAAATCCTTTTTCCATTGTTTTGTTTAATGCATCTGGTCTTTTGTCAGCTTCATTGAATACCATGGCTGTGATAGCAAAACCACTGATTAATACAATATGCACCACTGCACTTACTCCAAATGCAGTAAAACTTTCTACTATTGCAATGCCAAAAATTGCACTCCACATGAAACCAAGTATAGTAAACACCATATGGGCAACCATTGGGTCAAGTTTACGTAATGGGGAATGTTCGATGGTCATTACAGTATTCCAACAATCTTTTATCAATATTGGTATTGCGATTAAAGGAAATGCTTTCCAGCTGTCTTTATTGCTCATACGTTTTCTCCTAATAATTAATTACCACTTTTCTGTTCCGAGGCAAGTGGCCAGCCCGTCAAATTAAGCCGCTAAGGCGTAATCTGAAGGTGCAAAATTATCGTTTGCATTTAT
>CESQ01036232.1_pt1 | contig 10042 bp, 13 predicted proteins | sample 361401 | NCBI WGS metagenome assembly CESQ01 (sample SAMEA2622119, study PRJEB7988) | marine metagenome | isolation source: saline water (ENVO:00002010), including | reverse complement strand
TCAGATATGTAAATAAATAAAGGTATAAAAACAGCCCATAAAAATGAAGTTATAAGACCAACATAAATTTTATTCATACCAAATTCTATTATACCTATAGAATTCATAGAAAAATAAATTAGTGGTGCTGAAAAAAATCCTAATAATATGCTTATGAAATATTGTTTGCTTAACCATTTAAAGCTATGAAATAGCGTGCTCCCAAAACAAACCCATAACGAAACAGACCATAAGGGAGCAATATTATATTCTACTAAAAATCCTTTATGAATAATAACATTAGAATTAAGTAAAATACTTTCAATTATTAATCCTAATAAAAAGCAGATAATTAAAAACATATCTTCTTTTTTATGATTTGCTACTTTATACAAATGTAAAACAACAAAAAAGAATGTCACTAAAGGGCCAATAAAATAAAATCCAGATATAGCGCCAAGAACTGTAAGCCACCAACAGATATAAAAACCAATAACATTTATAACTATATTTTTATTAATTATGTTCATCAGATAAATAACTTAATGAATCTAAATTAAATTCAATTGGATTTTTAATGTTAAATAATTCAAATGCTTGAGAACCATCACAAGTATTACCTTCAAGAAGCATTGTCAATTGATCTTTAGCAATAGGAAACCATGGGAATCTATCTAGAATAGTAGCAACCATCTTTATTGGTAAAACTGGAGCAGGAATAAACATTTTATCTTCTTTATCTGATGCAATAGAAATCAATTTAATGATTTCTTTCCACGTTAATTCCTTTCCACCAAGAGGGAATATTTTCCCTATAGACTTTGTCTCATTTAATGATTTAACAAAAGCTTTAGCTACATCAGTTACATGTACAGGACTCATTTTAAAAGATCCTGCATTAAATGGCATAAAACCTTCGTGAAATAATGGAGCTGGAAATGGTAAAGATAGCATATCTTTTTTTAATTGTTTACAAAATTCCTGTTTACCTTCAGAATTTCCAAAAATTAAAGATGGTTGAAAGATAGTCCAATCTAAACCAGAATCCTTTAAATATTGCTCAGCTCTATATTTTGTTGATTGGTAACTAGTGCCATTTTCCTTTACACCATTTGCACTCATTAAAATAAAGCGTTTAATATTAAGTTTTTTAGCCTGATCAACACACTTCTTCAATCCTTCAAAATGTAATTTTTCAAATGTAATCTCCTCATGAGTAAGTATAGATAATGATGGTGATGATTTAAATTCTCTGATTATACCGATATTATAAATGACAGCTTCAGTATTCATCATTGTTTGTTCTATGGCTGTATCATTATCTATATTACCTGTAATAATTTTACATTCACCATAACGTTTGATTTTTGACTCACTTCCATATCGTAATAATATGTATGGAGAAAACTTATTATTCAATAACTCCTCAGTTATATATTCACCTACAAAACCACTCGCACCAAATACAGCTACTTTCATAAAAGCTCCTTTAATTCAATCAATCATTAATTATTTTTTCATATTTAACTATATATAATTTTATTTTTATTTGTACACCCGGTAGGATTCGAACCCACAACCTCTTGATCCGTAGTCAAGTGCTCTATCCAGTTGAGCTACGGGTGCAAATTATATAATAATAACTAATCGTAATTTAGTTAGGATTAGTTATTTTATAAAATGAGTTTAAATGAAAAAATACATTTTATACATGCTAATGGATTTCCAGCAAATGCATACAAAAATTTATTAAACGATATAAATAAAGATTATAACATCATAAAATTTAATTTAAATAAAAAAAAATACTTGAATATCAAAGATTGGACTCCATTTCATAAAGACTTTATAAATACCATATGTCATAATGATAAAATAATTGGAATAGGACATTCAATTGGTGGAAATATAATATTAAGATCAGCTTTATCTAATCAAAGCTCCTTCTCTAAAATTATTTTACTAGACCCCACATTGTTTGTTCCAAGGATCATATTTTTATGGAGACTTACAATGCATTTAAAGATTCATAACTATTTACATCCATGGGTAAAAGCCACTTTAAAAAGAAGAATGAACTATGAAAATATTGATCAAATTTTAACATCTTATAGAAATAAAAAAGTTTTCAGTAAAATCAATGATGAAAATCTTTCTATATATATCAAATCAATAATAAAAACAAATACTAACAAAACTCTGAAAATTACATATCCTAAAGAATTAGAGTATCAAATATATAAAACTGGGTTAATTGCTGATTATTATATATGGAAGAATATAAAGAAACTAAAAATACCCGTTTTAATCATTCGATCAGAATCATCAAATGCATTCTTAGAATCTGCTGCAACAAAAGTAAAAAAGCTAAATAACAATATAGAATTCATTGAAATAAATAACTCTACTCATTTATTTCCATTAGAGATGCCTGAATTAATATCAGATCATATTATTAAATTTTTAAAAAAATAATCTATAAGATTAATCTTTTAACATATTGAGCTATTGCTAAACTAGAGGTTAATCCTGGAGAATCAATACCAATTAAATTAATAAAATTCTTATAACCTTTCTTTAATTCATTTTCAATGACAAAATCATTAAACTTCCCATCAAACTTAATTTTAGGCCTAATTCCAGAGAAATCTTCCTGAATATTAATATCATCTAATCTTAGCAAACCTTTTATCTCTTTAATATATTGATTTTTATATTTGTCATCTATTTTATAATCAATTTTATTTACTTTATAAATATTAGGTCCAAATGATACTTCTCCATTCAATGAAAGTACAGAATGGATTCCTAAGGATGAAATTTTGGGTATAGGATAGATTAAACAATTTAAATTTTTAACATCTCTAGATTTATAATAATCACCTTTATAATATTCAATCTCATAATTATTTATACCAAGCATTTTTGAAACCGTATCACTCCACAATCCAGATGAATTAATAACGATGTCTGAAATGATTTTTGTTTGAGTATTTTTAAATTTCAATTCATATTCATTATTTACTTTTATCATTGAATCTAATTCGGTTTTGTACGCAAAAAAAACACCTCTATTTTTTGATAAATACTCTAACTTAGACATTACACCATGAGAATCTATAATTCCTGTTGAAGGAATCCATAATGCTTTCAAACAATTAACCATTGGTTCTTTTTTATGAGCTTCAGATTTATTTAAAATAGAAATGTTTTTCAAACCACACTTTAAAGCATTATTCATAACATCCTCTAATTTCAAATAATCCGTTTTCTTATTAGCAACAATAAGTTTTCCACATTTACTATGATTAATATGATATTTTTTTGCAAATGAATACATCCTTTCATTTCCCTCAACACATAATTTTGACTTTAAAGAATCAGGTGGATAATAAAATCCTGAATGAATCACTTCACTATTTCTTGAAGATACATGTTGACCAAAAGTATCTTCTTTTTCTATTACCAAAATATCAGTATAAAACTTACTTAACTCTTCAGCAATAGCAAGACCTACTATACCAGCTCCAATAATTGTTATATTAAATCTATTATCCATATCATTTAAAAAAAAAGGGTCTGAAAATAGACCCTTTAAATAAATTGTTTAATTAAAATAAACTTATCCAAGAACTTCATTTACAATACTAATAACATCTTGAATATTGATTACCCCATCTGAGTTAAAATCAGCACTATTAGATTCACAATCATCGGGGATACTTACATTTAATATAATATTTACAACACTGATTATATCTAAAACATTGATAATCAAATCACCATTTATATCACCTAAATCATTACTACATTCAGAGCATAATTTCATCCAACTAGCATCAGAACCTTCACAGTAATTATTTTCAAAATCAGAGAATTCATAAAATGAACCACCGAATTCTTCACAACAATATTCTTGGTATGTTTGATTATTAGAACTATAATCATCAATAAAAGTATCATCAATATAACATTTGCCACAATCCTGTAACATTTCTTCAACAAGATTTTTCATATTATATGCACTTGTACTATTTGTTTTATAAACAACTTCCATATTTTGATTAATCCATATAAAACTAGGTATATATCCCTCATTTCCATACAAACTATACAATGAACCTCCACTAGATGTGTCATGCACAATCTGAGAAGAACCACCATCAGGAACACTTCCCCACTGGGTACATGAATAAGGTTGATTTAAATCAGATAGACCAATAATAAACTTCACATGATCATTTTCTTCAAATTCAAAATGAACCACTCCCTCTGGACCAGAAAGAGCATCATAACATCCAGGTCACCATGTCGCTGACATTTCTAGAAGAATTACATTATAATTTCCTCCATTTAAATCACCATTCCAATCTGATAATTTCCAAGGATCATTAACATTATAACCATTACCTGGAAAACATGTTGATTTCGTTAGACCTTGATGATTTACACTAATAATTTCACCAACTTCATATGCAAAAGAAAAAGAAGAAAATAATATAAAAAGTACAACTCTCATTCATTCTCTTCTTTTTTATCAGACTTACTACAACAAGATTTAGTACACTTAGTATCACATGATTTAGTATCTTTGTTACAACTTGTTTTAGAACATGAAGATGAGCATGCTGTCATACAAGATGAAGAACATGAAAAAGTAAAAAAGGAAATACTAAGAAATGACATCAATATTATTATTTTTTTCATAATTACCTCTTAATTAAAATTTATTTTTTTGCACTGCAAGGCTTTACAACCTCACTTGAAGCAGACTTACAACAAGACGAACTACTTGAACATGATTTCATGCAACATACTGCACTCATCACTCCCCAAGTAAAGACAGCAACAAAAACAACCTTTAAACCAAGTTCAATACAATCTTTCCAACAACTCCAATTTTTACAATCCATTTCAAAAGTCCTTTCAAATTAAAATTCTATTAGTTTAAATATAAACCTAATTTCATTTATTTTATAATGATAAAATCAAATTAACAAGCCCAACTATATCTTGAACATTTAAATTTCCATCATCATTTAAATCTGCTGCACATATATCTGCTAAAGAGCCTGGCGCCAAAATAGCATTCACTAAAGAAATAATATCCTGAACATTAATCAATCCATCTTCATTTAAATCCCCAGAAACACATTGAGAAGTACCTTCATAATAATAATATTTGAAAGCTGACCCCCAATAATTGTTATTTGGATAATGCACATAAAAAGTATACTTAAAATAAGAACCTGTTGTATCAAATTCATCATAATAATCGACTCCTAGAAAGTTTGAGCCCGGCGCAATAACCATTGTACAATTCTCATATTCATATTCACCATCTCCATCTGTATCTCCATCAGGATCCAAACACCGTTGTAATACATATTGCAATGCATTAACAGGTGGTGTAAATGTACTCCAATTAAGATCACATCCATTATCTGATAACGTAATTTGAAATTCTTCATCAGTTGGCACATCATTATACATACATGAACCATTATCAACTGTAGCATTAGGATTATAATAATTATCACAAGCTACACCCTCAGAACATGAAGAACACTCAGGAAAATATAGCATATCCACATTATCATCGCATGTAATTGCATTTAAATCTGTGCAGCCTTGAACATCTAATGAATTTACTATAATTGTTCCTACCATTCCATTTGCAGCGTGAGATCCTACAGAACAATCATAAAAGTAAACTCCTGGTATATTAAATGTATAATCACCTATGACACTTCCTGATGTTGGTGGACCTACATAAAATGGTTCTGGATTATTAAATGAATTTCCAGATATCGTATTTGTTTGACCATTAACATCATGAAAACCACCTTCATTTATCCAAGTTACATTATCTCCAACATCTATTTCTAAAGTTGAAGGGGAATAATAAAAATTACCTGAATTCACTGTCCAATTAGCAGCATTTAACACATAAAATAAAACTACAGTAACAACTATATTTTTCATCGATTTATCTCCATATTTTCTAACATTTCATTAATTTTTCCTTTAATATCCTCCTCTGATTCATAACCAGAAAATTTATAGTGTACTCTTAACTCATGATCAATAAACACTCTTTTTGGTATTTGATTATCATCAAAAAATAAACTTTCTAAAGTATTGCCTCCACCAAACATCAAAGAAGTACCTCCATTAATAAGTATGGGTATATCACTATTACCATTTGATCCCCATGATAAACATGAATGTGGTTGATTCACATCATATAATACAGATACAATCATTACATCTTTATTATCCATATAGCTTAAAGCAATTTCATCTAACTCGGGAACCCCGTGTGTGTAGCAAGTGTTTCACCAACTTGTTGTCAATTCAATCCAAGTAACCTTTCCGTATAAATCAGATAGCTTAAAATTACCACAATTTGAAGGATAACAAATATCAATAGAATCATCTATATCTTCACATCTAAGCTGATCTCCAACCTGATACGTTGAAGTTTGTTGTGAATCATCACAAGAAAAATTTGCATTAGATAAAGGAAGATAATCATCACATAAATCATAAACACATAAAGAATTATCAGCCACAGCATTATCAGGTAATTCTAAATGATAATTTATAGCAGCCTCATCTACGCAAAGCCCATCTAAACAAGCATCTGTACCAAAACATTTACCACATTCATCTAAATCAATTCCAGCAACGAGCCCTGTATCACCTTCAACACATCTACCACATTCATCTCTATATGCCGATCCAAAACTCAAGCCATTACAATCAGTACTCATCTGTTCATCTAAATCACATGATATAATCAAAAAGCAAATAAAAATTAAACGATTCATTGATTTAATGACTAATTTAAAATTAATCCAATAATAATAATAATATCTTGAATATTGATAGCTAAATCTCCATTATAATCGCTATCAGAAAATTCACATTCGTTTGGTACATTTATACCTAGAACAAAATTAACAACAGTTACAACATCTAAAATATCAATTGTAAAATCATCATTAACATCACCAGCTAAATCCTGACAATCATCACATAAATCACCTATTCCATCACCATCACTATCATCTTGATTAGGATTAGGGGTATTAGGACAATTATCATTAGAGGTAACAACTCCATCACCATCAATATCAGGATTCCCTTCACATAATGAACCACATTCATCAACTAACTGTTGTATGAAATTTTCCGTATTTCCTCCACTCCAGCCATTTATCAAAGAACTTAAACCATCACAAGAACTTGTGTTAGAATTACTTGTTAAAGTCCAGGGCTTTGCTCGAATTTTCATAGTATGATCAATTAATACAAAGCTAGGAAAAGCATTATATGAATCGTGAAATAAGCTGAACATATTAATACTGCTAGCATTTTGATCAATAACTAAAGGGATACCATCAACTCCTAAATTTTGCCAACCTTGTGAAGATAAATTAGTACTTCCACTATTACTATTACCCGGGTCTTGGTAGGAAGTTATAAATTTAACATTTGATTCTGAAAACTGTTGTTCAAGCTCATCAACTGATGGCGCTAATGATACGCAGGATCCTCACCAACTTGCAGCCATATCAATAAAAATAACCGAATAATTTCCTCCATTTAGCTCTCCATTTAAATCAGCCAACCTAAATGTATCTCCAGTATCATAATCACCAGCACCAGCACCAACTACCTGGCTGGCATTTTGATCTTCTAAACTAATAAAATCTCCAGAACAATATGTTTGAGTATAAACAGAAGTTATAAAAGATAATATAAAAATAAACAATTTCACAGATTCCCCCCTTACATTTACACAATCATAAATTAATAATAAAATCACATATTAAAAGTATCATTTTGTAACCTAAAAATTCTTTCTGAAAGTTAATTTAATTCCATCTTGAAAATCAGGCTGAGGAACACATGTGCCATTAGCACAAATCAAACCACCCTTTTGAGAACCATAAAAAATAGATATTTGAGCACTATTTTTTAAATTTTTAGTAAAATCCATAGCATACCAGTTCTCTCCTTCATTATCTATTGAAATAATCTCACCTGTGCCATCTTCTAAAATAGGAATCATATAATCTTTTTCAAGATCAAAAAACAATGAATATGTCCATAATCCATAATGACTGTATGTTGGACTTAAATAATAATAATCATGATTAATATGGCCATCAAATATCACAACTTCATCTTCATTATATAATTTATGTTCTTCCATTTTTTCCTGTATTTCCATATAAACAGTAATTGAATTACCTTTTTTAAAATTATAAACATACTGCATTGGAATTGTTTCCGCCGTAATAAACTTTCCTTTTTCTATAGGTTTTTCATTATAGTAATCGTAACCAATCCGATAATATGATTTTTGATTATTACTCCAATTACTAAATTCAATAAAATACTGCATATAAGGATATGTATCATCTAATACTATATCATTATAAAAATCTCCACTAATTTCAGTTTTTTGATGGTGCAAAGCATAAGCATATGTTCCTCTTAAATTAGCGCCATTATTAAAAGATTTATTAAATTCAATTTGATACCCATACTCATTAGTAAAATCAATTGTATGTAAATTTCGTGAAGCTAATATTGATGTTGATTCTCTAAATGCAATTGGTGGAGCTGAAAAGACATTATAAAGATAAGGTATAAAATAATCTTTATACTCATAAATAAAATCAATATTAAATAAATCAAAAGTCGTAGATAAATATTTTCTATATCCATCAACTCTCTCCCCAAATATCAGATCATGAAAAACAACTGATTGTTCTATATAAATATCTGCGAAATCAAAATAAAAATGAACTCCTATATTGTGATCAATATTTTTCATTTGATAATTCTTTGTATCATCAATGATTATAGAATTAAGATATTTCCCTAAAAGATTGAGCATACTTTCCATGCTTTCAATATCATTATTGCTATAATTTTGATTTTGAAAAAAAGATAAATAATACACACTTACTTTTTCTAAATCTAATGTACCTTTTATAGATATTACATCATTTTTAATAGATACATCGTGACCTATCTCATTAATATCAACTCTTGATTTTATATTACCTGTTCCAATCATAGATGAAAAATTAATTTTATCATTTATATTATAAGAAAAATCAATACCCATAATACTATTATCATAATCTACATCTTGATCAGAATAGGTATGCAAAGATAATCCTGAGCCATGAAGAATATATAAATCTCCTAATGTTAAATCATAATTTGAATTTGAATACTGAAGATAAAATATATTATTAATATCACTTATTTTTTTAGTTTCAAGACCTAGCAAGGGGGGATTACTATACTCTAATTGAGTAAAAAGATATAGTCCATTATTAAAAAAATAATTAACATCTAAAATATTTTCAAAATAATTTCTACTATTCCCCTGTCCTTGAGCAATTTTTTGTTGAAAAGAAATTATAGATTGAGCATTAGAAAATAAGAATGATAAAAGAATAATGAATAAAGAAAAATTTTTCAGATTATTTATTCTTTTTGATATCATCTTGTAATGATTGTTTATCTAGTTTAATTTGATCAACTATAGAAATAATAGAAGAATCCACTAATGTTGTATCTGCTTCTATAGATGGTAATAAAAGAGAGACAATTTCTTTTTCTAATTCTTTTTCATCTCCAGGGTTATACCCCATATGCGTATTAATAATTTCTCCATTAGCATTCACTATTACTGTATAGGGGCAAACAAGACCACCAACTTTTCTAAAAAACAATGATCTAGGATCAGATAAAACTTTAAAAGAATATTTCTTAGAATTAACAAAAGGTTTTACTCTACTAAACGAACGAGAATTATCGGTATTAATTGATACTATATTAAATCCATACTTTGAATATTTTTCATTATATAAATCTAAGTAGACCATTTCTTTTTTACATGGCTCACAAGCTAAAAACCAAAAGCTTAAAACCATTGGTCCCTGTTCTACATAGTCATAAATTGCTATTTTATTGTTATTTAAATCTTTTAGAAATGTCTTAGGTAATAAACTACCCTCTGATGCCATAACAA
>CESQ01035572.1_pt1 | contig 10083 bp, 2 predicted proteins | sample 361401 | NCBI WGS metagenome assembly CESQ01 (sample SAMEA2622119, study PRJEB7988) | marine metagenome | isolation source: saline water (ENVO:00002010), including | reverse complement strand
CTGATAATTGAATTTGTGTTGATATTCCTGTAATACGATTATTATCACTAATTCTAACCAACAAATTAGTATATCTTCCATCTGCTGGAATCTCCATTATATCTGTATAATAAGTTTCACTATCTTCTAAATTTGAAAATTGACTATTAATATTATCAATAACAAAAACGTCATTAGTTAAACAACTAATATAATCTGATAGTCTTAGATTCTTAAATTCTATTAATCTTGCCACATTACCTGTAATATCAATATCCCTAACCAAATCAAGACCTTTAATCTCATCAACCCTCTTTTCACTTATATAATCACGTATTATACTTGTTTCTGATGTAGACCCAATACTAATACTTGATGTTGAAGTAATTCCAGTATCTGCAAAATTTTTCAATCCACTCGTATGAAGAATATTATTTACTTGAGTTTGTAATTTATCCCAGGTAATAGAACTTTGTACCGAATAAGATAAATTCTGATAATAATCATTATTAGGTGTTACTTGAGTATCATCATTTAATTTTCCAATTTCATCAAACCAACCAATATCCTTTATATGTGAAAAACCGACATCATACTTACCATTATTTTCAGTAATTTTTTTTATTGTTCCTTTATTTCCTGATGTATTTCCAACAATAACATCATCAACACTTAAATCATCTACATTAAGTCCACTAACTTTAACTGAAGTTTGATTATTTTGAGTTATTTTAATATTTGTTATTACATCATTTACAATTAAAGTTTCACCAATATCAAAGTCTTCTTTGGATTGTACAACACTAAATGTTGGATAATCAGATTTATTAACTACTGAGGTAAATTGAGTTGGTATTGTAACTGCAACACCTACTCCAGTAGATATTCCAGCAGCACTAACTCTAAATTTAAATGGATTTGGGTTTTCACTACTACCAATAATTTCGGTTACTTTCAAAAATTCATATCCAAGATCTGTTGAATTGCAACCAGTACCATCAGTACCATATTTTTCAATACCTTCAACAAAAATCTCATCATTTAACTTGAATGGTGCTGTTCCGAAATTAGTTGTTGGAGTAACAAGAGTAAGAAGAAATTCACTAGGATTTGATGGTCCATTTGATGTTCCTGGTGAATCTACTCGTGAAATTGTAATACCATTAGTATTATTAGATGTTTTTAATGTTACTGTTTGTTCTGGCAATCCATAAGGTTTTTCTGCAACATTAACTTCAAAAATAGAAGTATCTAATAATTCTGCTTCTAATAATCCACTATTAATTACCTCTTTAGTATCAGAATCAATAATAACAATTTTTGGTGCACTAAGATAATTTTCTCCACCAGAAATTACAGTCACAATACCAACACTATTTGAATTTTTTAATTCTATTATTGGTGATACATAAGCAATTGGTTCTAAAGTTTTATCAGATGAATACTCAAATCCAGCATTAATAAATCTAACTTTAGATACATTACCCATACTATCTGATTTTAATATAATTGATGCATCTTTACCTGTTGAAGTAGTTCCAACACCAACAAAAGTAGGAAGATTTTTATATCCAGATCCTCCAGAAATGATTTTTATTTTGTTAATAGGACCTTTAGCAGACTTTGATTTGGTTGTATATTCTATTACATCACATTCAGTTGCTTGATATGTAGTTCTTTCTGGAATTTCATTTAAAAATATAGTAAAGTTTGTTTGCCCAACACCACTAATAATATACTCACCATCATATACACTATTAATTGATAATATTTCAGAATAATTTAGAACATCAGTATCAGAAGTTGAAATAAATCCTGATTTTTCTATATTATAATAAAGTTTTTTAGATAAATTATCACTATAAGTGAGAGTTGTAGTATTTGAAGTAGTAGAAACGTTAAATGATGAAGTATTTCCTGTTCCAACAAATGGATTTTTAAATTCTTGATCATAATACACTTTAAAATCATAACCATTCATAGAAGAATCTGAATGATCAAATACTAAATTAGTATTATTTGTGTATTTAATAGGAGGGTTTATTAAACTAATAGATTGACCTGAAATACCTACACTTGTAATATCAATAACATTTGGTATTTCTTGTGTTGCTTCAGAATATGTTTTACATAATTTAACTATCTTATCATCAACTTTATAAACATAGTAATTTCCTGTAGATAATCCTGCAGCACTACCAGAATATAAAACTTTATCTCCAGTTTTTAAATTAAATCCTTTAGAACCCAATGTAATAGTATTATCATTGATATTAACATCACCAACATTAAAGGTAATTGGATTAATTAAAATTTTTCCTGATGATAAATCACGTTTTACTTCGATATTAGTATCTGATCCTATTCCAGAATTAATATTTGGTTCAACTTTCAATATAATATCATCACCATTTGATAATTCATGATATCCAGAATTAAATGTTCCAACAGTTGATACAGAAACTACTGATTTTATTCTCTGAACTTTAGATGTAACTTGAACAATATCATCTGATTGCAACAAATACTTATCAGTATCAGCATTAGTAAGACTACGGAAATAAACTTCTTCATATTCATATCCATCACTAGCAGTACCAATTCCTGTTTTTATTCCAAGTGTATTAATTCCTTTATTTACAACATATAGAGATGTTGGTATGTTAAATGGAGGATCTACTTTATTAGTTGATATTGCAATATTTCCAGAAGGTATTGTTAAAGAAATTTTTTGATTAGTCTTAAATGGATGATTTTCAATATAAAGTTGCCTTACTGGAATATTTCTAGTAACACTATTTCCTGCAAAATCAAATGATACCTCATAATTAGTTCCTGGAGTAGTACCAATACCAACGGATTTGGTAGGATTAAAATAAATACTTTTCTTTCTTGAAGAATTAAAATAATCAGTTTCCTTATTAATTTTGAATGAATTAGTAATATAAGTTATACCTATTCCGGCTGGATATTCTGATGCATTATTAGTAGAATCTCTTTCAATTCTAAGAATATTATCATTACCAAATATATTCAGAATTTTTAAAGTTTCTGGACCTACCAATATACTACTTCCAATAGAAATTGATTCTGGTATCGCAGAAACATAAATTTCAGTAGTAAATCCTGGAGTTGGTGAAGAAAATATTGTTGATATTGCAGTTGACGAAAATGTTGTTATTCCAATCTTATAAGATCCATTAATATTAGACAAATCACTTGAAAGTCCTGAAATAACTACCCTATCACCATCTTTTAAAGGATGATTTGGTTCAATAAAACACTCTAGAGTATCTTCACCCCATATTAATAATGAATCATCATATGTATCTACAGTAGTTTCAATAACACTAATATCCTTACCTTTTATAGATCCAACTTTTGCAGAAAATGAGTCTCCTTTAGTCCCAGATTCATCAAATTCTAATGTTTCGTTAGTTATATAATCAGATCCAACATTTAATACATCATATCCAGTTATACTTCCACTAGAAACTGATTGAATTTCAATTTCTTGTTCTTGTATTTCATTTGTTTCAATAATAAAATCATTATCAGCAAACTTATCTGATACTTTATATGGCAAAGTATTTCTTAATACACCAGAAGTATTAAAATCGAACGTAGATTGATCAAAAGTAGTAATATTTTCAGTTATAGGTAATGACCTATATTCATTACCTATAAAATATGGAAACTCATTTATAGTTGCATGGTATGCATAAACACCATTAGGAAATTCCTTATTTTTTTCAAATCTACCATTAAATTTATCCAAATCACCACTATTATCAAATTTATAATCTTCAATAAAATATCCTTCCTCAAAATCACTTTTTAATGGTCTATCAATTACATTATCAGTATTCAAAACATATCCACTTTTAAGTTTTCTTGCTAATCCACTAGTATCTGATGGACTTTCACTAGGATCTCCTAAACCATAAGGACCATATATTGGATTTCCATCATATGCCCATCCAATAATACCTGACGATTTATTTCCATCATCGTCAAATAAAGTAGAATTGTATGCATATGCAGCATATTTTAATTTATTATCAGTCTCAACCAATTGATAATAAGGACTATCACCACCAAATTTAACTTTATTGTTAATTGTAAGAGATCTTACTTGAGGAATAAGTTTTGCATTTTGTCCTGCAGACTTAACTGAAATTGTGGAAGATGATGAATATCCAATCCCCGCATTAGAAATTTCAACACCTGTTATTTTCAAATTTTCAATAATTGGTTTTAATTCTGCACCAACACCCTTTCCAGTAGGATCAATAACTTGTAAATCTGGTATTGAATAATAATCTTTACCACCATACTCAACATCAACACTAAATAATCGTCCATTATTAAAATATGGAGTTAATATCGCATTTACACCAGTTTTTATTGTAATAAGTGGATTTACTTCATTATTAGCAATTGTTGACCCATATCCTGTTCCACCTTCATATACATAAACATCAATTATAGATCCTTTAACTGATGGGGTTATTGGAATATCAGCTTCTTGACCTGTTGTGGAAATTATTTTCACAAATCCTTTTATCTCAGGGTAAGAAAATTGTTGATAACCAGTTCCAGTACTTCCTAAAAATTCAATGTTTTTATTTTCATAATTTGTTCTATTTGTTCCTCCAACACCAGCATTACATAACCTAAAATTATCATCATCTGTCTTAAGAACATAATATTGAATATTAGTTGTATCCAATCCTTCTATTTTTGCAGAATTACCATCTACAGCAGAATATGATATTAATTCTCCACTATTAAATCCATGATCTTTAAAGATGATTGTATCTGTATAGGTTGATATTCCAGTTGGTTTAACTAATAATTTTCTATTTGTATAATTTCTTCCACCATCTAAGACTCTAATATCATCAACAGTCATTTTTGGATCACTTGTAAATTTCTGAATTCCAGATCCCTCCCCATTAAACTGAATTGTATTAATTCCAGTATTTCCAAAAATAGAATCATCAAACGTATTATAAAGTTTAATTGTTGTAGAATTCATTACTCTTGCATAATAATTTCCAAAATTGGCAAGAGTCTCATTACCACCAACACCAACACCAACTAAAGAACTAGTTGAACATTCATATTTTACTGATTGTCCTGTAGTAAAATTATGATTACTTAAAAAAGTTATTTTACCAGTATTGCTAGTATTTGGAGTAGTATTAATACCACCACCAAAAGTTGTTGGTCTTGCATTAAATGAAACTTCTCTAGATCTAACTTTAAGAACTGGTTCTAAATTATATCCAGTTCCATTACCCCCACTAATACCAATAGAAACTACAGATTCAATATCATAATCTTGATTAGATAAAAAGACTTTATCAATTTTACCTGATAAAACTGGTTGTACAAGTGCTGTTGTACCAGATAAATTTGGTACAGTAATATTTGGAGGGTTTACTACGTCAAAATTATCACCACCATTCACCACTAAAACATCATCTAATGGACCATAATACATTTTATGGGATGATTTATAATTATTAATTTCTACACCATTAATCAACATACCAGTTCCACCAGTAGTAGTTGGTGTTGATTCACCATTATAAATGTTGGAACTTAATGGAAATTTTTTAAGTAATTTTTGAGGAGAGATTTCTCCAGATCTTTGTGAATATAATGTAAATTTATGAGTACCATCATCAGATACAGGTTTTCCTACAGGAATGTATTGATTACTTATGATACTGGATCTAGATCCATATAATTGGATATCTTTATCATCAATTTTCTTGATAAAATAAATTCCAGTTTCTATACCAACTAAAGGAGCATTTGTTGGTTGATAATAAATTTTATCACCATTTTCAAATAAATGAGGTTCAGTAAATGATATTGTAGTGTATAATGCTTTTATTGGATCATTATCAATAAGACTCTCTGGATTTAACCCATTAGGATCATCAGATAAATTTAATATTGATGATCTAATATTAACATTTATTTGCTCATTATATGGAAAGGAATTATCAGATGTTGCATCGGGACTATAAGATGGTAAAGAATTTGCTGCAACATATGCATAATCATCCCCAAAATAAACATTCTGAACATCAGAAGTTATTTTATCATTACCAAATTCTATAGGAGTAGAAGAACTATTTGCTGTTTTTAATTTCCTCCTTAAAGAAAAATTATCATTTTCAGTGATTTTAAATTCATCTAATTCATCTAAATCAATTCCTTTTTGTCCATTCTGTAATTTTTTACTGACATATGGAAATGCTTTGCCAGGAGTAGGATAGATTACCTTTTTATTAGTGCTATCAATAAATTCTACTCTATCACCAAATTTTAAACTTGATCTGTCCACTGGACTCATCAAATTGGCAGATGCTGCTCCATTCGATAAATATTCAAGTTTAGTTGTTGAACTAGTATTATAGATCCAAGAATTTGCGAATATTTCTTTATAATTTTTATTATTATTTTTAACCTTATCTCCTATATTTTTTACACCTATAATATCACCATCATTTACTGATAATGTATTATCTTGCGTAAATTCAGATAATACCCCAGTAAATCTTAACCTTACTTCTTTGTTAATATCACCATTCTCATAACCATAATAATATTGATCACTTCTAATATCATCCATTGTTTCAATAGGTGAAGTAACGGAAGTTACTCCCAAGAATTGATTTAATGTTTTATGTGTATAATTTATTTTATTATCACCAGATACCAAAACTCCTGAAGTACTAAATCCAACTGTAGAATCTACAGTAATAACAGAAGAATTGATAGGTATATCTCCGATTACCTTTGTATTTGGGATAATATCAAATGTATTTGAAATCTCATTAGATCCACTATTATCAATGAACAACCCAAAGCTATAATAAGTTCCTATACCAATCCTAGTAAATGGTTCAACTTCCGATACAGAAATATTAATATCAGTGTTTAAATTACTTTTAAATACAGATTGTCCTTTTAATTTTAAAGGATTACCACTAATTATTTGTCCTATCGCAATTCTTCTCTTAACATATCTTGCAGTAGAAGGTTTAATTAAGTTATCTTCTAAATTTAAAATATTGGGAGTTTCATTATAAAGAACATTAAATAATATTCTAAATGATTCATTTGTTCCTTTAGTTTGATAAAGTGATCTTGCTTCTCTTATAAAATTACCAGCATCAACTTCAGGATCAAAATTAATATTTTCTAATCCTGGAGTAAAAGTTTTCTTTGTTTTCTTATAAAATTCTTTAAGAAATAAAGAACTTAAATTCTGAATATTTGCATCTTTCTCATGTTCTGCAGCATTAGAAGTAGAAAATACAAGATCTTCTTCATTCAAATCTTGATGATAACTAGTAATACCACTAAAACCACGTTCACATCCAGTAAATGTTGTAGATGTTTTATCTGTATATGTAATAATCTCATTATCAATTTTTAATAAACCGTAAGTATTTGGGAATCCTTTTGTATTGGATACGGTTATTGTTGTATCTGTACTACTAATCTTTTCTGATAGTGTTGTAGAATCTACTACAACATCAGGAGTCAAGTTATCAAGTCTTAAATATTGATCTAAATTATCTGCAAGATCAACAGCACCACTTTGATATTCTTGTGAAATATAATATTGTTTAAGAAAATCAGACGTAAGAGGACTCTCATCCAAAATATAATTTGGAAGTTGATTCGATATAATATCTTGAATCTTTACTCTACTTTCAAATCCTGTTTGTATCATACTACTCTCTTGTTATTTTCCCGTTAGAATAACTTGATGTATAGAAATCTTTGGTGAATTTAACCCCAGAAATTTCGTCTCCAGATGCAATAACATCTCTTACCATATTTATTGTACTTTCAGATATGCTAAATGAGATGTATAAATCCTTCAATCCTACAACATCATTAGATTCTGGAAAGGCTTGTATTTCAATAATACTATCAGGTTTAGTTGTTGAGACTATTTTGACAGTAGTTAGAATAACTTCACCTTTAATATAATCAACTGTACCAGCATCACCAACAATAACTCTTGATTCAGTATCATTTATTGGTTTTATAATTGCTAGTGTTCCAGTTTTACGATCTTCTTTAGGTACATCTGTCAAATATACTGTAGATTTTTCTCCTGGAATCTTAAACCCAGTGGATTTAATATTAAATCCTCCCGAATCTACATGGAATTGATTACCAAAGCATAGTTCATATTGTGCAAATTCGTTTATATATGCCTTTAAATCCCTTCTAATCCTTACTTTAGTGATGTTTGATGTTATTGCTTGATCAGTATCATCAATCGTTTGTAGAACCTTACTATACTTAAATCTACCACCAAATTTATTTAAATTGATTGACTCGGAATATTCAGTTAATGTATTTAATATGTTCGTTTTTAATGTATTTGGTTCAGATATAAAAGCATCATTGTAGTAAACACTTGAATCAATTTCGACATATAATATTTTTAAGTCCACAATAGACTGATTAATTCCAGATACAGAGTACTGTTTTAACTTTGATAGTATATTTGACTTAGAAAAATCAGATACATAACTACCATTTGTTGGTTTAATGCTTATTTTAACTGTTCCAAACTCTGGTGGATCCAATTCTTCACCACCAATTACAGAAACTGACTCCGTATTTGGGTATATTTTCTTAATAATTGCCTCATAATCCCTTGCAGTTACAGCACGATTCTGTGAAGAGTATATTAATGGTGAATAATACCTAATTGAGTCGATATTTTCAATATTTGACCCATTTTGGGAGTTTATTTTCTTAGTTAAACTAACTTTTGTTAAATTTTGGGGTACATCATTCTGATTATTGACTATTCCTGCGTATGTAAATGCTTGTGCACCATTACCTTCCATTCCATCAGTGGTCATATAATGGATAGTGATGTATTTACCATCAGATCCAGCATAATCTCCTAGTTTTTTACCAAAAATACCATCACCAAACCTGATTTCATACCTTTCATCCTGTACTTCACGTACAAAGAATATTCTTGAGTTGGAATCAATGTTAATAATGTTGTCTACTGCCGTATATTCAATACCAATTTCCGCAGAATCATCACTAATATACACTCTTATCTTCGATGTATCGATATTTTGGTTATTTAAGATGAATCTTTGATCTAATGATCCATCATACTCAAACTTTTTCTTCAAAAATGTCCCTTGATAGACATTTATTCCCTCAAATTTGGCAACATTGCCAGATATTCTCGTCGTAATTTTGTCTACTATTGAAAATAGGTACGATGAATCTGATACATTTCCTGTACAAATTAATCCTGGTTGTAAAGTGAGTGCAGATACTGTCGTAACGTCTGTATCAGGTATTGTTAACTCCAAATCTATCTGTGCCACCGCAGCAGTCCTAGAACGGGGTGTGTACCCAATGTTGCTAGAAAGGGACACAACGTTCTCTCTAACCGTTGCAGAGTCCAAGAAGGACTCATTGACGATTAGATTAGAGTTAAATGCAGTAATGTAAGTATTATATGCAAGTGTATCAATTAAAACAGAGAAATTAGACCCTTCAAAATCAAAATCAGTGAAGTTTGAGTTTGACCTAAGATAATCCTTAATGGATGTTTTTATCTGATCGAAATCTAGGTTTGAAAATTTGGTAAGAGCCATGTGATTATCTTGTTGCTTCTAATATGAATGAATATTCCTGTGTAGGAAATTCTTGACCAATGATATCAAATATAATTGTACACTCGAATGAATTATCATCAGGTTGTGGATTTACTCCCACATCTACATTATTCACTCTGGGTTCAAAATTACTAATGGATGTCTTAATTTGATCCTGTATAATAGATGCAGTACCAAAATCAACAAAGTCAAATAAACTTTTATATACGTCAGACCCAAAATCAGAATCAAAAAACTTCTCAGTTGGAATTGTTTCCACAATATTCCTTACCGATCTACGAATCGCACTCTCATTTTTTAATATAGGAAGATCTTTTGTCACTGGATGTGGTTTAAAAGACAGACTAATATCTTTAAACGATCTTGATATCCTTGTAATGGCCATATACAAAGTTTTTATTTATTT
>CESQ01070758.1_pt1 | contig 10088 bp, 20 predicted proteins | sample 361401 | NCBI WGS metagenome assembly CESQ01 (sample SAMEA2622119, study PRJEB7988) | marine metagenome | isolation source: saline water (ENVO:00002010), including | reverse complement strand
AGGGGGGGTCTAACGACCCCCTTTTTTATTAGGAAAGTATATGAAATTTGAGGATTATTACAAAGAGTTTTGTCAAGTCTTTGGTCATCCACTATGGCATATGCCTATGATGTTTATAGGTTTATTTTTGATGATAGAAGTAATGCATATAAATGAACATTATAATATGGAAACAGGTGATGCTCATGGATACTGTGGTCAAAAAGAGTGGGTCAAAAAACTACAAGATGATTATTGAAATGTAATAAATAGAAACACTTCTTTACAATTGTATGTCAGATATTCCTCACATTATGGTTATGGTTATGATGATTATTTTTCTTTCAACTGTACCTGCTGCTATACTGATATCCTTGTATATCAAGTTCTTTACTCCGATTGATAAGTATAAGTAATCTTTCTTATAAGGTTTACAAATCTAAATAAATCTTTACAAAACTTTAGAATTGCTATATAATAATGTAACAAAAATTCACAATCAATCAATGACCGTAACAACTGAATCTGGGGGTAGACAGAATATGTTTGCTTCTGAATCTCTTCCTTACATAGACGAGTCTGTATCTTATGAAGGGTATCCACAAAATGCAGAAAAAATCAATGGTCGTTGGGCGATGATTGGATTTGTAGCACTATTTGGTGCTTACGTAACAACAGGACAAATTATTCCTGGTATCTTCTAATGGATTTTTCACATCCCTATTGGAGATATGCTGAAAAGGTCAATGGTCGCCTAGCGATGCTTGGTCTAATAATCGGCACAATCAATTATGGTCTATTCGGATGGATAGCACCAGGCTTATTCTAAAAAATTACAAGGTACAAACAAATGACACCAGAAGCAGAAAAGTTTAATGGATGGATGGCAATGATTGGATTCGTTGCAGCAGTTGGATCATACGCTACAACAGGACAAATCATTCCAGGTATATTCTAATGAACAACAAAAACATTTTCCTTAGAGCACAAGGACGTGCAGCAATGATGGGAGTATGGTTCTTAGGACTATCCTATGCATTCACAGGCAATCTCATTCCAGGTATCTACTAATGGCACAAAACAATGACAAAACTACAGACAAAGTTGACTTCTCCATCGCTGAAAAGTGGAATGGTATTGCTGCTATCGTTGGCTGCGTTGCTGCCTTCGCTAGTTACAGCTTCACTGGGCAACTCATACCTGGTATAGTATGAGCGACCTTGTAGCAGGTAGTAGTAATGTCTCAGCATTTACAGCAATATTATGGTGCTTCTATCCAATAGGAGCACTTGTATTTCTTGAATTATTTTTACGTGCTATCAATGGCGATGACGATGATGATGACAAAGATGGGGGCGTAATGACCCCAGTCTATCAAGGAGTTTGACAGAGAGTAAAAATACCTATATAATACTAATAAGTATTTCTACTCAGTCATGCCTCAAACAATTTTTATTTTAATAGTAGCAGTATACACATACACAAATGTTGGATCTATCGTTCTTCAATAGCATATTGATACAAGTTCCACCAGAACATATGGGTCTGGTGGAATTTTTTGGTATGATGTCAATAGGTATTACAGCAGGGATGGTAGGACTAATCTGAATCTATTGCAAGATATGAGATAGTGTGGTATCATGATGATAAGGCAACTTTATCATGAAATTACGTCCACCTATGGAACTATCTGAAAAGACGTTGAAGATTCTTCAAAACTTCACGACTATCAATCAGTCTTTGGCATTCAAAGAAGGAAGAAAACTAAGAACTATATCTGTCATGAAGAATGTATTGGCAGAAGCAGAGATAGAAGAATATATCCCAAAGGATTTTGCAATCTATGATCTACCACAGTTTCTCAATACACTAGCGTTGTATAGAGATCCAGATATTGATGTGTCTACTAATCCTAATTTTGCTCACATCAAAGCAGGTACATCACAAAGATCAAAATATTTTTTCTCAGACCCTAGTGTAATTGTTGCACCACCTGAGAAAGAGATGGTTCTTCCTAGTGAAGATGTAACTTTCAATTTAGGTGAAGAGCAACTTGCTAAAGCATTGAAGTCATCATCTATACTACAACTACCAGACTTGTCTGTTGTTGGTGGTGAGGGTGCAATCAAGGTTGTTGTAAGTGATCGTAAGAATGATACATCAAACGAGTTTGCACTTGTTGTAGGACAAACAGATAAGGAATTTTCATTCAACTTCAAGATTGAGAATATAAAACTAATACCAGGTTCTTATTCTGTTGCAATTTCTTCCAAAAATCTTGCAAGGTTCTATAATACAAATTATAAACTAACTTACTTCATAGCGTTAGAACCTGATTCTGTTTACTCATGAACATCTTTGTAACTTCACCTGACCCTGTTGCTTCAGCACAGTGTCTACCCGACAAACACATTGTCAAGATGCCACTTGAGACATGTCAAATGCTCTCTATTGTGGCATCACCTGAGTGGGGTTATAACTTTGGCACTTTACCAAAACTTGATGGTACACCATACAAAACAGAGAAGGGTGCATTTCGTAATCACCCTTGTACAATATGGGCACAAACTAATTGGTCATGGTTGATTCAACATGGTCTTGCATTGTGTGCTGAGTACACACATAGGTATGGTAAGGTGCATAGTTGTCAGTCAACTATAGAACATGCTGCAGAAATATTTCCACAGCAAGATAGCGACCCTACAGAATTTACTTTTGCAGGTCCTGATGAGTTCAAGCATGACGATACCATAGACATATTCACCAAATACAAAAGATATATTTCCACAAAACCATGGGCAGCATCTAATTACTTACGTGACAACACTAGAAAACCACTTTGGGTATAAATTATGAATTATTACGGACTTGAAATTACATTCTGGGTAGTGTTTTCACTATCCATATTTTATCTCTATGAGGAGAGTCAAAAAAATAAGTCAAGATGATACGTAAAAGAACTTTACTTGCACCAACAACAATTTATGAAATTGATCTCGATATTGATAATGATCAACTCATAAAAGATATACAAACCCATAGAAATACTTTTCCAGAGGGCGAAGTATCAAATGTAAAAGCATGGAGAAGTTCCTATAAAACACATCAACAAACAAAAATATTTAACAAATATATTGATAAAATTTTAGGTGGTGTAGAAGAAGCAAGAAAAGTTGATCCTTTCTCTTTCAGTAAATTTCAAGTATGCACATATGACGTTGTGGATTTTTGGGCACTGATGTATGGAGAGGGTGATTATACTATAGATCATACTCATTGGCCATGCACTTGGGCATCTTGTTATTATGCATATGCTGATGAAGATTCTTCTCCCATTCAATATAAATCATTGCGAATCAAACCTAGATCTGGTATGCTACTACTATGGCCAGGTTCTTTATTTCATTCTGTCCCACATACAAAAGGAAAAAGAATCGCTGTGTCTGCAAACCTGATGGTACGAGATTTTGGCAAGTGATTTTATATGGGTTGAAAAATACAGACCCAAGACAATTGATGATTGTATTCTACCAGAGAATATAAAAAAAACCTTTAGGGAATTCTTATCTCAAGGTGAGATACCTAACTTACTACTGTCTGGTCCTCCTGGTATTGGAAAGACCACAGTTGCTAAATGTTTATGTGAAGAATTAGGAGCAGACTATTATGTCATCAATGGATCAGACGAAGGACGATTCCTCGATACAGTCAGGAACCAAGCAAAGAATTTCGCATCTACAGTCTCTCTCACTTCTGAGGGAGGTCATAAAGTCATCATCATCGACGAAGCAGACAATACCACTTCCGACGTACAACTCCTTCTTAGAGCGAATATTGAGACCTTCTACAAAAACTGCAGATTTATCTTTACCTGCAATTACAAAAACAAAATCATAGAACCTCTACACTCTAGATGTTCTGTAATAGATTTTACTATCACAAAAAATGCCAAACCTCAGATCGCAGCATCTTTTTTCAAAAGGATTAACAACATCCTCGAACAAGAAGGTGTCAAAGCAGACAACAGAGTTATCGCTGAACTCATCAATAGACACTTCCCCGACTGGAGAAGAGTACTCAATGAACTCCAACGACATTCTGCATCTGGTTCTATAGATGTTTCTATACTTGCAGATTTTTCTTCAGTAAAAGTACAAGAACTTATTAAGTTTCTAAAACATAAAGAGTTTCAAAATGTTAGGAAATGGATAGTTCAGAACCTAGATAACGATCCTAGTGCTATACTAAGGAGTGTATATGACTCTATGTACGAGTCACTTAAACCTAAGTCAATTCCAGAAGCAGTTCTTATTATTGCGAAATACCAATATCAATCTGCTTTTGTTGCTGACCACGAGATAAATCTATTAGCAGCACTAACTGAAATTATGTGCTCATGCGAATTTAAATGAACTATTTTCTATCTTGTCCACCTGTTTATACATTACCAGGAACATGGACTAAATGTAATGCGATAATTCCACATGCTAACTTGAGTGGAGGAGCAGCGTTTGCATTCTTTATGGCTTTATGTATCTTAGCACTTATAATTTATGGGATATATAATACCTTTGGTCCTGGTGGTAAGGATAAAAAGGATCTTATCAAAGAACATGCTAGGATGCATGAACTAGGAATTGCTCACGGTCATAATGACAAGGGAGCATTCGCATCAGTACGTACTAAGGATCAACACAAACATGAAGATTGATACACAGGGGATGAGTGGTCCTGCTGATCCTAATTTCAAGGGTAGACCATTAGAAGAACAGCAAAGAGAACTTCCTAAGGCTACCGTTACACCTCGTAGGTTATTCACTGAGACATATGTTAAGGAGATGAAGATTCTTATTAATGAAGTCTTAGATGAACGTGAACATAAGAAGAGAATGATAGGACCATATGATGTTATGAGACCATTACCACCATCATACTTTGATACTAAACACTTCCAATATATTGTTGGAGAAGAAGAACCACCGTATAAAGATTGGTCAGATATAGATATGGATATAATGGCAGACATAGATGATCAACATTCACACCATTTTGATGCACCAACGTTTGACATTGTGGGTATAGATACTTCTAACCCTTTTGGTGAAACCTTTATTTCGGATATGGAAATATGAAATGTTTAGTGACAGGGGGAGCAGGTTTTATAGGTTCCCATATAGTAGGTAAACTACTACAAAATAATAATCATGTTGTTGTGATAGACAATGAGTCTTCAGAAGCAAATGATGCATTTAATTGGTATGAAGATCATGCTGAAAACCATGTTATTGATATACGTGATTTTGATGCTTGTCTCCCTTTGTTTGAGGGAGTTGATTGCGTATTCCACCTAGCAGCACATAGCAGAATTCAACTTGCTATGCAAAGACCAAAAGATTGTATAGAAACAAACTATTTTGGCACATATAATATGCTAGAGTGTGCAAGACAAGCAGGTGTAAGAAGATTTGTAAACTCATCTACTTCATCCTCCTATGGTTTATTGAATAAACCACCACTACAGGAGGACATGAAGACTGATTGTCTCAACCCATACTCTGCAAGTAAAGTAGGAGCAGAAACCTTATGCGAGATGTACTACAGATTGCATGGACTGAGGACTATAACCTTGAGGTACTTCAATGTTTACGGTCCTCGTCAACCTCTAAAAGGGATTTATGCACCAGTCATAGGACTCTTCGAGGAGCAGAAAAAACGTGGGGAACCCCTTACGATAGTAGGAGATGGTGAACAACGTAGAGATTTTACACATGTATATGATGTGGTTGACGCTAACATCTGTGCAATGATGACAAATTTTTCTGGTGTCACAGTGAATATAGGATCAGGTAAGAATTATTCAGTCAATGAGATTGCTGAATTTATATCTGATGATACTATAACAATTCCTGAGAGACCAGGTGAAGCAAGAGAAACTCTTGCAGACAATTCAAGAGCACAGAAGTTGCTCAGTTGGACACCAAAATGTACTTTGGAGGATTACTTTGATCCCAACACCTATCTTTGAATTACTTGTTCTTATTATTTCTATAGTATGGCTAAACGTTTTACTCTCACAATTGGGGGTGTACAGTGAAGACACTAAAAAGTCTAAAAACTCCCCTAAGATATCCAGGCGGAAAAAGCAGGGCAGTAACAAAGATTAGTCAATTCTTTCCTGATTTGATTGATTTTGATGAATATAGGGAACCATTTCTAGGAGGTGGTTCTGTTGCATTGTGGGTAACAAAGCAATTCCCTCATTTAGATATATGGGTCAATGATTTATACGAACCATTGTATAATTTTTGGTCTATGTTGCAGACAAATGGTGATGAGATGACAGATAGTTTGAAAAATTATAAAACTACACATCCAAATCCAGACACAGCAAGAGAATTATTTGAAGAATGTAAGGCTAAAGTTGGAGATAGGAGTACAGATAATTTGAATAGGGCAATTGCCTTCTATGTTATCAATAAATGTAGTTTTTCTGGACTATCAGAGGCATCATCCTTCTCAAAACAAGCAAGTGATTCTAATTTTTCGATGAGAGGTATAGAAAGATTGCCAGAATACTCAGAAATTATAAAAGATTGGAAAATAACTAACGTATCGTATGAGATTTTGCTTGGTGGAGAGGACAAATTTATCTACCTTGACCCACCATATGAGATAGGATCTAATTTATATGGTAAAAAAGGAGGCATGCAGAAGTATTTTCATCATACAAACTTCTCAAAAGCATGTTGTGAAGCAAAACATCACATGTGTGTTAGTTATAATTCCTCAAATCTAAACAAACGTAGATTTCACGACTGGAAGGCAGTAGAATATGATCATACATATACAATGAGGTCTACCGCAGACTATACTTCTGCACAAAAAAACCGAAAAGAACTTGTATTAACTAATTTCTAATGCGAAAAACTATTATCAATGCTCTTATCGCTCATGCACAAGGTGATATTCAAAAACATCTAGCGAACGTAGAGGTTTATCTCACAAACCCTGCAGGGATAGGTGAGCATAGTGACATAATGGAAGCAATTCAGTGTGAATTAGATATAGTTGCAAAGTATGAAGATCAAATTAATGTTATCAAAAAGTATCTCAGAAAAGATGCAACGAGTGAATGATCTTTATGATGATATGGAGAGACTAAACTCTTTATATCAAGAATTATGTTGGGATAATGATGTTCATCTTGATATGATTCCCGACTATAAAAACAATTGTATTATCATCAAACCTCGTGACACAAAAACAAATTGATTCTTGGATTGAAGACCTTCTAAGCATACCAAATCCCGCATTTGCCAACTTACCACCATGCCCTTATGCAAAAGCAGCATGGGTAGAAGGTAAAGTTATTGTAAAGAAATTTGTAAGTTTCAATCAACTGAAAGAAGATATAAAATTGATAAAGGATCGTGTAATGATATTTTATTTCAAGGAAAATTCTCTACCATCATGTAAAGACCTTGAAATTTTAGCAAAAGATTACAATCTACAGTTTCCAGACCTTATTTTTTATGACGAACATCCTGATACTATAGAAGAAGTGGCAGGTATAAAACTCAATAGTGGTATATGTGCATTGATTGTACAGGATAGAAAAGATTTAGAAGAAAAGAGAGCAGAACTTCAGAAAACAGGGTACTATGATAACTGGAAACCCGAAATGAAGGATAGGATTTTTGCAAAATAATTACAAGTATCATGCACCATGGGATAAGCTCAAGACTGTGGTTCTTGGTACATTTTATGATGTAGATTTTTTTTCAACTATCAAGAATGATGTTATAAGAAGTGGACTTAGTAGAATAGCAGAGGAAACAAACGAAGATTTGGATAATTTTCAAAGTGTTCTCAAAGATTTTGGATGTGATGTCATAAGACCCAAGTTGAATCCTGATGATAGAATAGACAGATACATTGATGATGGTAAAGTAAACTTTATAAATCCTTTTCATAGGATAAGAACTGTACCTAGACCTCCTATGCAGGTAAGAGATTGTTCTTTAGTTGTAGACGATAAATTATACATCACACATGGTGATCACTCGGCAATTTTTGGGTGTCTTGATGAATATAATAAAGATGATCAAGTTATACTTGATTTTGACTTAGAAAGTTTGAGTGAAGAGGAAAAAGAAAAGTTACATGAGACATATTACAAAGTAAGAAAAACAAACTCATGGCCTGATGACATAGAAAATACAGATATATCTCAATTAGATGATATAACACAAATGGAAATAGAATATTTCAAAAAATATTCTAGAGAATCTATGGTTCATCTATTGAAAGCACCATGCATGACATTGATCGGTAAGGATATGGTTGTTGAAAGTGCTTTATTTGATTTGAATCGTTTACCATTTGATCTAAGATATAATGTTGTCAACGAAGGTGGACATAGTGATGGATGTTTTGCTCCTGTTGTACCAGGTGCAATCATGACTGTCAGATCTCCCTTGTTATACTCCAAAACTTTTCCTAATTGGGATGTACTACATCTTCCTGGTCATGCAAAGACAAGTAAGTTTACAAGTGATATACACAAGTGGAAGAAAAAGATAGGTGGAAGATGGTATGTTGACGGTGATATCAATGAGGAGTTTGTAGATTTTACAAACACGTATCTATCTGAACTTACAGGATTTACTATAGAAACAATCTTCGATGTTAATGCTTTGATGTTGGATAGACATCATATATGCGTTTCAAGCCTCATACCAGAGGCAGAGAAATTTTTCAAGAAACATAATGTGGAACCAATCGTAGTTCCTTTTAGGCACAGGCATTTTCATGACGGAGGATTACATTGTGTGACACTTGATTTGTATCGTGAAGGTGACAAGGTTGACTATTTTCCTGAGAAAGATGATACAATGATGATAGATGGTAGTTCGAGGTTTGCTAAGTTGATTGGTAAAGACAGGTCTGGTCAGAGAGGATTCACATGGAACTAAAAGACTGGTTGAACAGTATCAACTACAGTAAGAAGAACCTTATTGATGAAGATCCTGATGTAGAAAAGAAATATCCAGCGTATATTATCAACAGATGCATGTCTGGTCATCTTGATGCCATCATGTATGTAAATGAAATGAATTTATATCATAACCTGAGTTCCAAGTTACAATATGACTTTTTACTAAATATTTTACGATCCAAGAAGAGGTTTTCTCCTTGGGTGAAGAAAGAAGAATTGAAAAATCTTGATTATGTGAAGCGTTACTATGGATATAGTGACGAAAAAGCGAAACAAGTTCTTCCACTCCTTTCTAAAGAACAACTCACTTTTATACAAGAGAAACTTGAGCGAGGAGGATTGAAATGACCGTGGTTATGGAATCAGAATACAGTTGGACACCCGATAAAATGGTTGAGGTGATCCTATCAGAACCAGATGATTTTCTCAAGGTACGAGAAACTCTCACAAGAATTGGTGTAGCGTCAAGAAAAGAAAAGAAACTCTATCAATCTTGCCACATACTGCATAAGCAGGGTAAGTATTATATTGTACACTTCAAAGAATTGTTTGCCCTTGATGGTAAGAGAGCAAACCTTAGTGTCAATGATGTGCAAAGAAGAAATAGGATAGTTCAATTATTATCAGACTGGGGATTGGTGGGTGTATTGAAATCTGATTCTATAACTGATATTGCTCCACTAAATCAAATAAAAGTTATATCATATAAAGATAAAGGTGATTGGATATTAGAAACAAAGTATAATATTGGTAAGAAGAAAACTCCTGAAAATGCCAATTAATACTTTCTTACTCATACTCCTTGTCATAGCAGCATACAGTAATCTGTACCTCACTTATCGTAAGAACCGAATTAGACCTAGTAAGTGATCTTGTATAATTAGTAGTGTACGCCTTCGGGGTACATTCAAAATAGATGCTCAAAGAGGTCACTATGTTTAAAGATGCTAACGCTATTACTTTTACCGTGCCTGAAACTCAGGACTACTTGGCAAAAGTAAGAAAAAATATGATCGGGTTTGATGACTGGTTCACAACCTTCGATCAACACTTCGCAAGTACAAATAACTATCCACCTTATAATACTATAAAGGTTTCTAACCATGAGTAT
>CESQ01225964.1_pt1 | contig 10128 bp, 7 predicted proteins | sample 361401 | NCBI WGS metagenome assembly CESQ01 (sample SAMEA2622119, study PRJEB7988) | marine metagenome | isolation source: saline water (ENVO:00002010), including | reverse complement strand
AAATTTCTTCCGCCTTCTACAATATTATATTTATTAATTGAAAGCATATCACCATCTGATCCCCAAAAACTTGTTAGGCGATTTTTTAATTCATCTTTACCAGCACTGATGGTTCGATCACTAGGCTCTTCTGCTACTGCAGCTGCCATTGTTGTTGTAAGAGTTAAGCTACGTTTTAATTGCTCATATTCTGACCAAGTAATAGCCGGTTTATTACGAGATCCTCTACCATCACCACCAAAACTAATCTCAATTGGATTATCTTTTGTGATATAAAAAAGATTAGTTTTCATCTCACTGACTAGTCCATTTGCTGATTTTTCAAATGTCGTTAATACCGTCATAATGGCAATAATAGAAGAAACTCCAACCGTAATACCTAGCAATGTAAGAGCTGTACGTAACTTAGTTTGTCCAAAGTAAAATAAGACTCCACCTATTGCATCGCGTAGATAATTGAGAATTCTATTCATGGCGTAATGCATCTATTGGATTTAAGTTTGCTGCAGTTCTTGCTGGAATCATTCCAGCAGTCACCCCTATAAAAACGCAGACTAAAAAGGTATAGAAAATCAACAGTAAATCAAACTCGACTGGCAAATAGCTAGAGAGCACGATAGTAATAAGCTTCACTAGTAGAATTCCTGCTGTACCTCCAATAATGGAAATAGCAACTGCTTCACTTAGAAACTGAGTTAAAATATTGTTATTTGTAGCGCCCATTGCCTTTCTCAATCCAATTTCTTTTGTACGTTCACGGACAGAAACAAACATTACATTCATAATACCTATCGCTGATACAACAAGTGAGATGCCGGTCACTAAAAATCCCATACCAGCAATCACTACTTTGAGCGAATCAAACTGTTCTTGATAAGCGTCTGCTGAATTGACTGAAAAATTATCATCTTGGCCAGGTTTCAATTTTCTAGCCACGCGCATGATCATTCCGACTTCTTCTTTAGCTTTAAGCATGTCCTCTGGATTTGTTTGCAATACTAGTTCATCAAATCCCCATCTAGTTAAAATTCTTTCAAATGTTGACGATGGCATAATTACTAGATTATCTAATGTTCCTCCAGGAACCATCCCCATGCCTTGCTTTTTTAGTTCTCCAATAATCTCAAAGGTTACATTATTTAATCTAATCTTTTTTCCAATAGGGTCTCCTCCATCAAAAAAACCATCACGGACCGTACCACCAACTATAATTACCCTTCTTTGTAAGTCCCATTCATTCTGAGAGAAAAATCTGCCATTAGTAACTTTTGTTCCGCTCAACATGTCTTGATAGCTTGGGTATACTCCATTGAGTTGTAACCATGAAGATTTATTTCCGAAAGTCGCTTTAGTCCATGTATTTTTTTTAATACTAACATCTGTAATATATTCACTATACTGAGTAATGTATTCTAAAGAGTTTTCTTTAATCTTAGGGCGATTACGATATTTCCACCAATCAAAATCAAAAGACCAAGGCCAAGTACCTACATATACCTTATCATTGCCATAATATTCCATTGATTTGTCAAATTCTTTATCAATACTTGATACTCCAGCTGTTACAATACTAACAGTAAAAATGCCAATAGTTAACCCTAGAGATGTTAAGATTACTCTCGTTAAATTGGATCGAATAGCTGCAAGACCAATTAAGATATTTTTAAATGTATTATTCATCTAAAGTAATTTTACCATCAAAAATTTCTACTCTTCTTTTTGCGTGCTTTGCTACTGATTCTTCATGAGTAACAATAATCAATGTATTCCCAGCTTTATGTAATTCATCAAAGAATTTTAAAATTTCAGTTCCACTTTTAGAGTCAAGATTTCCAGTGGGCTCATCAGCTAATATAAGAGATGGTTTATTTACTAAAGCTCGTGCAATTGCTACTCTCTGTCTTTGTCCTCCAGATAATTCATTAGGCTTATGTGTCATTCTATCAGAAAGTCCTACAATGTTCAATGCCTCTTCAGAACGTTCTATTCTCTTGGTCTTTCCAAGAGAAGAATATATCAAAGGCACTTCTACATTTTGCAGTGAATTTAGTTTTGGTAACAAATTAAAAGTTTGAAATACGAAGCCAATTTTTTCATTTCTAATGTTAGCTAACTGACTATCATTCATCTCTGATATAAGTTCATTATTGAATTTATAAACTCCTTTCGATGGAACATCCAAGCATCCAATAATATTCATGAGCGTTGATTTTCCAGAACCTGAAGGTCCCATAATAGAAATAAAATCATTTTCATAGATGCTTAATGAAACATCATCTAATGCTTTTACTACAGTTTCTCCTAAATGATATATCTTGGAGATACGCTGTATCGATATAATCTCTTTTTTTGACTTAGCCACGATTACGACTAGATCTAGAATTATTTTTAGATTTCTCTCTTACTTTAACTGGTGCACCATCATAAAGCTCTCTACTAATCGCAACAAATCCTCCTGTTACAATTTTTTCTCCTTCTTCTAGGCCTGATGTGACTTCATAATCTCTATCTCCAATGATACCAGTTTCAACTACGCGCTGCTCTGCTACACCATCATTGATAACGAAAACTACTGTTCTCCCTGTTTTTCCGCTCATGCTTTTAGAACGATTGCCCCACTCTTTCTCGCCAGCGTCAACATTAACAGAAAAAGATGTTTTCTTTTCTGAATTTTGAGGTTTTCGAGGAGTAGTAAGAGACTGAATTGGAATAGCCAGTACTTGATTCCTTTCTTCGGTAATAATTTCAACCGTTGCACTCATACCAGGACGCATTCCATCTACCACTTCTAACATTTGTATTTTTACTTCAAAATTAGTTACTTGTTGTTGTGATCCGCCGCTTGATGTTGTTGCTGCATATGCAACTTCTTTTACAATCCCTTTAAATTTTTGGTCTTGATAGGCATCAACTTCAATGATTGCAGCATCATTAATTGAAATATCTGCAATATCATTTTCATTTACATTAACATAGACTTCCATTTTCGAAAGGTCTGACAATTTTAGTAGTACGCTTGGATTAAACATTCCTCCTTGAGCTAGATCTCCTACTTCGCCATCAATAAAAGTAATGGTTCCATCTTGAGGAGCAATTAATCTTAACTTAGAAAGAGCATCTTCATCTTGAATATATCTTGCTTCAGCGTTATTAAATGAACTTAATGCAGACGCATAAGAAGAATTGGTATTTTCCATCTCTTGATCAGATATTAATCCCTTTTTGTATAATTCTTCTTGGCGATTTCTCTTAATCTCTGCATTATTTAGGTTTACTTTTGTTGCTTCTACGCTTGCTTTAGATGCTGCAGTCGCAGCTTTTTGCTGTCTATCATCTAAAGACATTAAAAAATCACCTTTTCTTACAAAATCACCTTCTTTTACAGCAATATCTGTAATATAAGTTGTATTATTTGAACTTAGTTTTACTTCTGTTTCTGGCTGTAATACCCCATCAGCTACTACTTGGCTTTTTAAATCTTTTCTTCCAAGCTCCATTACAGAAACCTCAATAGTTCCATCGTCATCTGATGAAGACATAAAATAGGCGCCTAGCAATAATACTAATACCCCTAAACCAGCTTTCATTTTATTATTCACATTTATCTCCTTATTCATATTTTTTATCTAGTGTCCCAAGCAAATCATCCAAATTTGCTACTTGGATTGCTGCATCATACTTTGTTCTCACTAGTGTAGAGCTAGCCTGAATTAATGCTAACTGTGCATCTAAAAGCTCTAGAATACTTGCTGAACCTAATTCATATTTTTGTTGTGCTAACTTCAAATCTTCTTCTGCAGAGATTAATACTTCTTCTTGAATAGGAATAATTTCTTCATAGTTATTTAATGAATTAATTAGTGCATATAAACTTACTTTTGCACTATTTGTCCCACCCATTAAGCGTGTCTCTGCTTGATCTAATTGTAATTTTGATATTTGAATTGAATTCTTATTTCTAAAACCAGAAAAAATTGGAATGCTTAGCGTGATATTAGCACTTTTAATATAGTTATCATCAAAATAAGATCTAGTCAGTTGATCGCTTGAAGATGCATTCATCCCTACGCTCATATTGATACTAGGCAAGCTAGAACTCCATGCTTTTTTGACATTAATCTGCGCTCCCTGAATTTGATTATCTAGTATACTTAAATCAGGACTGTTCGCTAACATTAAACTATAAGCTTCCTGAAAGGAAGGGATTGATAATGTAAAATCCATTTTCTTTGTTATATTAATTTCAATATCAGAATTGAGAAGGCCCATACTAAACCGTAAAGATTTTTCTGAATTTTTCTTACTTAATTCTCTTGATAAAAAATTAGATTTTGCTGTTCCGTATCGCACAGAGGCTTTTAAGTAGTCAGTTTTACTGACAGCACCTAAGTTATATTGATTTTCTACTAAATCTAGTTGCTTCTTAGATAATTCAAGATCTTTTCCAGCAATATCGAATAACTCAGAATTTTTTAGGTATTGGTAATAATAAGTATATACATCTAGTATAACACGCGCTTTTGCCTGTCGCTTCTGCTGCTTGGCTGTATTATAAGTATTGTCACTTTGCTTCAAGCTATTAACCTTATTACCAAAGTTAAATAAACTTTGAGATAAGCTTAATCCTCCACTATATCTCTCGGTAGATTCTGAAGAACTGTTTCCATATGTTGTCTCGCTGAAAGAATTACTTGCATTAACTGATGGCAGCATCAATGCTGCAGTTGATGCCCGATTTAATCTTGCAATTGTAACATCTTGCTCTGCTCTTTTGAGCGAAGGCTTATTTTCAAGTGCAATTCTTACGCACTCATCTACACTTAAAGATTGTCCTATCGCTATAGAACTGAATAATAAAATAGTTGCTATATATTTCTTCATAATCTCCTACGCTTAGTTTAGACCTGAAAGTAATTAAAAAGTTTCACAATAAAAAATATAACTGACAGGTATATATAAGACCATTGTAAAATAAATAAGTAAAAATAATAATAAACTAAAATTTCTTGGATTTTTTTAAGCTTTTTAGCATCAATAAAGCATCGGCATGTGTATTTTCGATTTCTCCATCTAATATTGCTGATTCAATTAAAGATTTTATCTCGCCTACTTTTTTTCCTGCAGGCAAATCAAAGAGTTCCATTATCTCATGCCCTCTTACAGGAGATTGGAAAGCGCGTAGTTCATCTGATTTTATAACATCCTGCATGCGTTGATCTACACGATCAAAATTAGATAAATATTTTTTAATATTATTTGGATTCTTCGTGGTAATATCGGCACGACAAAGCAGCATCAAATCTTGAGATTCTTCTCCTGCATCTACAATTAGTCTTCGAATTGCAGAATCAGTTACTTCTTTTTTAGCAAGACTAATAGGTCGCAAGTGTAGTGCTGTCAATTTTGTGATATAATCCCTTGTTTTATTAGAAAATTTCATACGTTCAGATACTCCTTTTAGCATGCGTGCTCCATAATCATCGTGCCCATAAAAAGTATATCCTTTCTTTTTATCTATTCTTCTCGTTTTAGGTTTCGCAATATCATGTACCAGTGCTGCCAATCGCAAATCTAATTTAGATGATAACTTTGTTACATTATCCACAACCTCTAATGTGTGAAAAAAGATATCTTTGTGATGATACTCACTTGTTTGATCTAAACCATACATCACCGAAATTTCTGGAAATATATGCTCAAGTAATCCAGTTTCTTGAAGAACAACAAATCCAACTGATGGTTTATCTGTGCTCAAGATCTTAAATAATTCGTTTGTTACTCTTTCTTGAGATACTATTGATATTCTTTCAGAATTATTATTAATTGACTGCAAACAATCTTTTTCAATTTTCATATCTAGTTTTGCAGAAAAATATGCCGCTCTCATCATACGCAATGGATCATCAGAAAATGTGATATCTGCATCACTCATAGGAGTTCTCAATAATTTTGCATTTAGATCTTTAAAGCCATCAAAAGGATCGATAAGAGCTCCCATATTATCTTTTTGCAAAGAAATAGCCATAGCATTAACGGTAAAATCTCTACGCTGTAAATCTTCATTAATGTCGGTCATAATAATATCTTTAGGGTTGCGTGATTTTGGATCATATGATTCCAGTCTAGCAGAAGCAACTTCAATTTCACATTCTTTATATGGTATACGCGCAGTAGCAAACTTTGGAAATGGAACTACAGTGGACACATTAAGCTTCTTACCTAATGCATTGGCAAACTCAATGCCATCTCCTTCAACCATAATATCAATATCTACTGAATTTTTTTCAGGCTCTAATAATAAGTCTCTTACACATCCACCAACTAAGAAAGCTGGTACTCCTATCTCATGAGACAAATCGCTAATAATTTTAGATATGCGATATAATCGTTTATTTTCCTTAAGTATGTCTTTAATTACTGTCATTTTGTAAATTAAAAAATATATCTATCTATTATGCTAGAAAAACTAAATAAATATATTGTATTATTTTTCTTCTTTTCTGTGCTCAATGCTCAATTTAAAGAAGCATCAGTATCATTTGATGATCGCCTGCTAAAAGCAGATGAAAAAACATCCTTATTTCAATTACAGAATAATATTAAAAAGTTTTATGAGTATACTGTGTGGAATGAAGAATATCGTGATCTAGAAATTAATCTTAATATTCAACTCCTTTTTGAAGGAAATGCTAATATAGGCAGTACTCAAGCGTATGGTATACAATCATTATTTAGCAATAACAAAGATTTACACTTCTTTGATAAAGGTTCAAATTTTGTTTTAAATCAAAATAACTCTCTTTATTACGATAGTGTATACTTTGATCCTCTTTCAAGCTTATTAGGTTTCTATGGCAACATTATTTTAGGTGCAGAATTAGATACATGGTCAAATCTTGGTGGTAGCAGTCATTATGAAAAAGCAAGATCAATTGCTGTCCGTGCAAATGCTTCTAATTTTTCACGAGGTTGGGACCAGCGCATTGTTCTAATTAACCTTCTTACAGAAAATGTTGGACTAAGAAAACTCCGATTTTCAACATATCTTGCATATGAACTATTTGAAAATGGAGAAATAGATGCGTGCGGAGAAGCGCTAAATGGTGTAGTAAATAATTTGAGCGAAGTGGTAAAAAACTATAATCAAGAAAATTACACCAATACGTTTTTGAAATTTCATGGGAAAAAAATTGGTGAAATGATGCAAAAACTTGGTCAAAAAGATCTTTTAAGAGAAATGATTTATCTGGATTCGCAAAGAGATAATATTTATAAAGATTTACTATCTTCAATTTGAGAAAAATATTTTTTTCTCTTAAAAAAATAATCTACCGCTACGCTTTTTCTATAGATATTATCTAAACGAGCAATATGATTATTTCTTCGAACGTTTATGATCTTTATTCCGAAAACTATGATCCACAATTCTGCTAGAAGGATTGCAAGAAATCTTCGTACATCTAATGTTAGCAACGAATAGACTAGTGCCATCCAATCAAGTATTAAGCGCTTTATAATTAAGATACCATAATCAAATGTATGTGAATTCTTAAAAAATAAAATCCAAGAGTTTCTATGATTTAAATAATGAGACTTAATAGTGTTTTCTTTAATTGTTTGCTTTCCGTAATGATAAATTAGTGAATCGGGGATGGAAAAAATCTTATAGCCTAAGGCTTGCGCTCTCCAACATAAATCTATCTCTTCCATGTATGCGAAGTATATTTCATCAAATCCATTTAACTGATTAAAAATATCAGCTCTAACAATCATTGCAGCTCCTGATGACCAAAATATCTTTGATTGCTGATTATATTGACCAGTATCTTTTTCTAGGGTATTAAAAATACGACCTTTTACATAAGGGAAACAAAAATGATCAATGAATCCTCCGGCACCTCCGGCATAATCAAAATATTCCTTATTATTAATGTTTAGTATCTTAGGTTGAGCAGAAAAAACATCAGGATTGTCATCTAAAAAATTTACCAACTTTTCTATCCATTGATTAGAATGCTCAGTATCATTGTTTAAGAATAGCAGATATTTTCCATTGGCATTTTCTGCACCAATATTACATCCTCCACTATAACCAACATTGTTTTTATTTTTAACAATTATTACTTCTGGAAAGGATGTTTCTATATGCTTAACAGAATCATCTGTAGAAGCATTATCTACTACAATAATTTCAAAATTCTCTATAGTGATATTATTATATATAGAATCAATGCAATTATATAAAAGATCTTTCCCATTATAATGAGGAATGATAATTGAGACTATCTTCATAGTTCTTTTAATTTTTCAATTTCATCAAGCAGTTGAGTCGCATCTGTGTCTTCTGGGCTGCGTATCATCCAACCTTCAATCAACGCAGTTGCTTCATCATACTCTTCTAGTTCTCGATGACATAAATATAGCAAAAAAACTAATTCTGGTAGGGTTTCTTGCCAAGATTGCCACTCTTCTAAAGTAATTTTAGTAGCAGTAAATCCTTGTTTTTTTATTGCTCTTTCAATAATTAAGAAATTATCATATATGGTTTTAAAAATCGCTTTTGCTTCATCATAGTCATCTAAGTTTTTAATGAAAGACTTGCCATACAATAGATAATCATCCATCTTTAAATCATTTCTTTGGGTTAATTCTTTCAAGTGGTATCTAACTCTTTCGCTGTTACCCGTTCCATTATAAATCTGTGAAATTTGATACTGAAGATCTTTTGATGGTATGCTAATAACATTGCTAGGCATTGTATTTTCCATTTCTAATAATACCATTTCTGCTTTTTGAAGATTATTATCAAGATAATGCGAGATTGATAATCTTGTAAATCCTGTACGATAGTTTTGAATAAGTCTTCCAACTTGTCTATCGACATGGACATCTTCATTGGCAAGATTTCTATAAATATATCCCGGCTGATAATCTTTAGAAATAGCAAGTTCGCCAATTGAATTTTTATTTGAGTCATAATCTGTAAACCAATCTTCATTTCCAACGATTGATAATAAATTTTTAGTCATTTTATCTTGATCGATTGGATATAGTTTATTATTTACTAGACGATATGCTAAACCTTCCATAGTTAAGTAGTCATCAAGATTAAGCATACTCACTGGTGATACTGTAACAGCAAAATATACTGGTCTATCCCAGTTATTATCTTTAATAATTCGCAGTACCATTAAATCTTGGATACGTAATGCCACATCCATATATGTTGGCTTTAGTTCCCACTCAATAATGCCATCAGGATTTAATTCATCTACAGGAGCATTAACAGAAATAGTGCTGGGTGACCATCTCTTAAAATCTAAATTGTTAATTTCATTGTCGCTGATAAATATAAATGGATTTTCTTTATCTCTGATTTGAGTAACGTACCATGGCGTATTTAATAAGCTTAAATTTATTACCCGTACATCAGTTCTAATTTTTTCTACTTCCTGCAAATACCATAAAGGAAAAGTGTCATTATCCCCATTAGTGAAGAGAATTGCATCTGGTTCACAGGTTTGTAGCATATTATATGCCATATCCCATGCAATATAATTTCCCGTTCTATCATGCTCATTATAATTTGCAATTAACATTCTTAGCGGAATAAAAACAATGAATAGGGTTATCATAAAATAAGATGCTTTGAGCTTAATCGATTTTTCTAAAAATGTGTCACTTATATAATTAATCGTACTAAAGATTCCTATTGAGATCCATATAGAAAATGCCATAAAACTTGCAACATAAGAATAATCCCTTTCTCTCGCCTGAGGATTATCTTGATTTAGATAAAAAATAATTGCAATCCCTGTCATAATAAATAATGTTAGTAATGAGAATGCATCATATCTATTTTTTCGAAAATGAGCATATAAACCAATGAATCCCATAATTAGTGCTAATGGTAAGCCAAATTGTCTCCAATCTACACCATCTTGCTTGGGTGATGCTCCAAAGTCCGAAACAAAGGAGTCTGTGCTTGGGCCTTTGCCAGCAAATTGCCACAAAAAATACCTTATATACATTTTATTAATCTGATAGCTCCAAAGAAAACTAATCTGCTCAGGAAGATTATGAGTTATATAGCTATAATTTTGTTTTCTAGAAAATTGAAAATCTGGG
>CESQ01226717.1_pt1 | contig 10144 bp, 15 predicted proteins | sample 361401 | NCBI WGS metagenome assembly CESQ01 (sample SAMEA2622119, study PRJEB7988) | marine metagenome | isolation source: saline water (ENVO:00002010), including | reverse complement strand
AAAGCAGGACAAGGCTCTAAATTAGAACAGTTGCAGATTGAACAACAATACAGAACATACCAAACACTAGTAATGACAAGTAATTTACAACTTGATTCGGCAATACAGAGATTTCAAAATGTTTGGAGATTTTACCCAACTGATGTTGCAAGTATGCCAACACCGTTAGCAGATCTTTTAGGAATTATACCAGACTCCGGAAGAGCAGTTACAGATAACACGACATTAAAAATTGCTAACTTAGATATCGAAATAGCAAGAGAACAAAAGAAATTCAGTGATGCAGAATTTAGACCAAGAGTAGATGGCAAACTTTCTTACACAGAAAAAGATGGCGAGTTGAGTGGTGGTTACGATACTCACGATGCACAAAAAGAAGAGTGGAGAGCAGACATCACAATGACTTGGAAACTGTTTAACTCTAAGAACAAGTATGTTAATAGTGCTGATAGAATAAAAATGGAAGCCGCTATAACAAGATATGCTGATGTAAAAAGAACAACTCAAGAGCAATTTACCAATGCATGGAACAATTATGTACTTGTTGAGAAGAATCTTGCAACACTAAAAAGAACTGTTGAAATCAACGAAGAGATGTATCAACTCACACTGGCAGACTTCCAAGCAGGTAATTCACCTATTATGGCAGTGTTTGGTATGAAGACTGCTCATATCATGAGTGAAGTTGCTTACCAAAATGCACAGATTGATCTGTTGATTGCAAGATATCAATTACACAAAGTTTTAGGACTCGTAGATCCAAAACTAGATTAAAAAATCATTAAATACACATATAATGATACACTTTATTAGACAGTTATTTCGCGACAAAAGTACTGCGGCCATGCTGTTGATCAGCAGTTTGATCATTGGTATTTGTGCATTGGCACCTGCACTTTTTGTAATAATTGTTTTGAACAAGTATCTTACGTCAGGAGTAACAGGAACACTTGTATCATTAACGTTTGGTGCTGTACTCTTGCTATTGTTTGAATTTGTTTTTAGGCAAAACAGGGCAACGATAATACAAGAGTTCAATGAGAAAATTTTTATACCAGTGCTGAAATCTTTTTCAGACAAATTTAGACAAGCAGGACAACTGACTGCCGAACAATACAAAAAATTTGATGGTGCTGGCACTTTAATTAAAAATGCTATCAAGTCATCAATGACAGGCTGGATATTGGATTTTCCTTTTGTGTTAATGTTTTTGGTTGCACTGATCTATATAAATTGGACAGCGGCACTTATAACAGCAATATTCATGATCATCATGTATGTATTAACATCACAAAGAGTTAATTTTAATTTACAGCAAGACAGCACAGCAAACTTAGAAATATTTTTAACAGGACTTTTAACAATTACAATCATAGCAGTTGGATCAACACAAATTATTGCTGGTACATTGGACATAGGACTATTAATTGGATCTAATATTTTGGCCGCAAGAGCATTACAAGGAACTAACAAATTCGCAAAAGCAAAGGAGTTTATCGAACAACGTGAAAGAGCAGTTAAAGAAATCGTCGATTATGTTAAAAGCAAGTAGTAAATTTTTTTTAGGAATTACATCTATGTTTTTGATAATATTCCTATGGATGTCATTTGCGAAAGTTGATATCACTACTCAGGCTGTTGGAATTGTAACACCATATGGTGATGTAACAACTGTGGGTAGTTTAATATCTGGCAAAGTAAATGGAGTATATGTAAGAGAAGGAGAAACTGTTAAAGAAGGAGACATCATTATTAAACTAACACCAACAGTGACCAAAGCACACAAAGACGAAATAGAATCAAAATTAAAAATTGTACAAAGACAATTGGAAATCAAAAAAGAACTAGTTGGCGATACAGTCAGTGAATCTGATTACATTGATCTACAAAAAGAAGAAGCAGAATTAAAAGGTGCTCTACAAAGAATTGAATATGACTTGGATAACTCTGAGATAAAATCTCCCATAGACGGAGTAATACAAAGTTTAAAGTATAAAAATATTGGTAGTGTGATTAATGCTGGTGACATAGTCACAACGATTGTGCCAGACACAAAAAAATTAATAATCAAAGGTCGTTTGCTGGTTAAAGATAGAGGGTACGTAGAAGTTGGACAAGAAGCAAAGATTAGATTAGCCAATCAAGATCAATTGAAATTTGAACCCATCGATGCAAAAATAATATCCATATCTCCAGATGCTGTGCAGTCTGATACTGCCGCATGGTATGATATAGAACTGGAAATAGATACTCAAGAATTTACAAGTGGAGATACAAAATATACTCTGGTTCCTGGAATCCATGTGCTGGTTTTCATATTAACCGGAGAAAGAACAGTATTAAGTTATATAACAACACCTTTCCATAACGGAATGGGACAAGCATTACAGGAAAGATAATGAGAATTTTAACTTCAATTTGGATGGTTGTACTACTGGCCATTGTGTTATTAGGAGTACGTGTTAATAATCCTGACTTTGTTAAAATTTTAAAATACAAAACTTGGGATTATTTTCAAGTAATACATCCACGAGATAAAGTGAGTGATTCTGTAACGGTTGTAAACATCACAGAAGCAGATTTAAAAAAATACGGACAATGGCCGTGGCCCAGACATATCATGGCAATGGTCCATGCAAAGATTGTTGACTCAGGAGCAATAATAGTTAATCATAATATCCTGTATGCAGAACCAGACAGAATGAGTGGTGTAGAATATTTAAAAAGTATGCCAATGGACAATGAGTTGAGAGAGCAATTAGAACAAAAATTATTGGACACTGATGGTATATTTGCAGTTGCTCTAAACCAATCTAATTCTGTGTTAATGATGAGTGTTAAGAACGAAGTCGATAACATACTTCCAAGCACTACACAAATAATCAAAAAAGGAAATCCTAGTCAATGGGTGTATGAGTTTGGCGGAATAGTTGCTCCCACACCAAAACTATCAGCAACCGCAAAAGGCCTAGGGGTAAATGTAACTTCACCAGAACCTGATGCAGTTGTTAGAAAAATGCCAATGATTATCAGCATAAACGGAAAATTATATCCCAGCATGATATTAGAAAATTTGAGATTGTTATACGGGTCTAACAGAATAAAAGTTGTTGCCAAAGAACACGGCATAGACGAAATACTGATAAAGAAAGATGTAGGAATACCAGTAAATCATAATGCTGAGATGTATATCAGTTATACTGATCCTGCGAACTATGTTCATATGTCAGTTGATGAAATCATGTCTGGTGATTTTAATGAAAACAAATTTAAAAATAGAATAGTTGTTATAGGATTAGACGCCGCGGGATTGAGTGTTTTAAAGTACACACCGTTTGGTTTAACAACAGATCAGGCAATAACTGCCCAAGCACTTGATACTTTACTTACTGGAGAATTTTTATTGCGTCCTGCTGAAGCAGACACATACGAGATACTCTTTATGGCGGCACTAGGACTTTTATTGATTGTATTAATACCTAGAACTTCTGTATTGTTATCGGTGCCGTTGTTAGTTTTTATAACAGGTGGAATAAGTTATGCATCTTTTATGGCATATGCAAATAAAGGTTGGTTAGTTGATCCATCATTCGCAGTATTGTTTATATTTTTAATATGGGCACACAGCACCTACAACAATTTCGCAACGCAAAGCAGATTACGTAAACAGATCAAAAAACAATTTGAACACTATCTAGATCCCGGAATGGTTAAGAAACTACAGAAAGATCCTTCATTATTGAAACTGGGCGGTGAGACAAGAGAGATGACTTTCTTATTTTCGGACATCAGAGGTTTTACTCCTATCAGCGAGAAGTATAAAGGCAATCCAGAAGGACTTACAAAATTAATCAACAGGTTCCTAACACGAATGACAGATGTTATTATTGCCAATGGTGGAACCATAGACAAGTTCATGGGTGACTGTATAATGGCATTTTGGAACGCACCTATCGAAAACAGGAAACACAGAGAACTAGCAGTCAAGAGTGCTCTTGAAATGACAGTGGCACTAAAGGAATTGAATATGCATCTCCAGGCAGAAGGACTACCACAGATAAACATAGGAATAGGAATCAACACAGGTGAAGCACTTGTTGGTAATATGGGTTCTGAACAGAGATTTGATTACTCCGTGATAGGTGATGCAGTAAATCTAGCATCAAGATTAGAATCATCAAGCAAAACACTAGGCAAAACTATTGTGATAGGTGAGGACACACGCCATACAATAGAAACATCATATCCATTTGAGTATATTGATAGTATAACCGTAAAAGGCAAGACAGAGGAAATAAAAGTGTACACAATCAAAGATTAAATACACACATTATGAACAATTTTTGGAGTTTAGTAACGGAATTAGGATTACCAATTGTGGCCACAATAGGTATGGGTGCATTCGTGATGATCATTATAAAATACATCCTGGGTGGTATTGTTAATTCAATTAAGTTCATTGAAAATGTTATTACACAATTGGATAATAGAGTAAAAACGATGAACAACGACATCCTAAAAATTGATCAAGAGGTATCAGAACAACTAGGCATACCTGTTGACACTGACAGAGTTGCTCGAGCAGACGGCAAGGAAGACGCAAGGAAAGACTAATGGATATAGCAACACTTATAAGCGAATATGGATTTCCGGTTGTGGCAGTATTTTTCTTGGCCTATTTCATTTACTATCTATATAATTTTATAACAAAACAAATTACACCCAAGTTGAGTGCTACATCTGGAACACTCATAAAACTTATTGATAGAGTTCGTTTGTTGGACAATGATCTTATAAGACTGCGAACAAAAGTGCATACATTTAGAGACAAAAAAAAGAAGTAGTAGCACTTTACCATTTCCATAACATCATTAAATATTTTTATCGGCGAGGGAGAAACAATGAAGTTTGTAATGGTTATTATAATCTGTTTTGGTGCAACGTGCCAGTCAATATTTGAACAACATTTCTATGACACAGAACAAGAATGTTTAAATCAATCACAATCTGTAAAACAATATATGATGGATACATATCCTCAATCAAATGGTGAAATATATTGTATGACTTATGAAAATTTCCAGCAGTACAACGAAGAACTTCAAAATGGTAAAAGACCAGTTATAACTGACCCCGGCGATCCTGCTTAATTGACAGATTTTCAATCTCATAGTATAATAAGATATGATTCATGCTATGATAGATCTGGAAACTTTAAGCACTAATCCAGACTCTGTAATACTGACTATAGGTGCAATAAAGTTCAACCCTTATACACAAGACGAACCATCACAGCCTTTGTATTTTAAAGTAGATGTAGATTCTCAAACTAGCATGGGTAGGCACGTGATGGAAGATACACTAAACTGGTGGACATCGCAACCAAAAGAAATACAAGAAGAAGCACTAGGAGAGGACAACAGAGAAACGTTAGACAGCACAATCAAACAATTGAATAAATTTGCAGTTGGAGTAGATGTCTTTTGGTGCCAGGGTCCTCTGTTTGATTATGCTATTCTACAAAACTTATACGCACAATTAGGACATCCAGTTCCATGGCAGTATTGGCAAATCAGAGACTCACGAACTTTGTTTGGTTTAGTACCAAGAGACTTTGGTGATGAGAGAAAACAGGCTCACAATGCCCTAGCAGATTGTTATTATCAAGCAAAAAAAGTTCAAGCAGTCTACAAACACTTAAACATTAAAGAGTTTTAATCAAAGGATATAATTCAGGTAATTCTTCTTTCAAAGAATAATTTCTTTGTTTTTCAAAATATTTTTGCCAATCCCAAAACATATTAATAGTTTCACCTTTTATTTTGTTATTTTCAATGTAATAATTTAGTTGCTGTATGATATCTCGATAATTGCAATATTCACTATTAATTTCATTTCCTAAAAATTTTTGTACAATTTTTTCTTTTATGTTTTCTAAAACATGAACAGGTAAAAGATTTATTCTCTGTTGTATTGGGTCTTGTACAAAAAGCACATCAGAATAAATTTTGTTATCCATAGCAAATTGTAAAAGTTCTGGTAATGTCAACAATGTATAAACACTGATCGCTGGCACAAATGACATATCAAAATGCGGATGATTGTTTCTGTACTCAATATATTTTTTAATATTAGTTTGTATGTTCTCCCAATTACTTCTCCAACGAGATATTTCAAGCGATTTGCCAACACCGTCTACACTTAATTGGAAACGAACTTTTTTAAATTCAGATAATTTTTCCATTATCTCTTCGTTGTATAAAGAGAGGTTTGTAATCACTCTGAATGTAACTTGATGTTTGTTTGGAATAGAATCTATAATTTGTGATAGTTCTTTCCTCATATAAAGTGGCTCACCGCCAGCAACGTGAACAAATTTTAAATTTTTAAACTTTGAGAAACTATCTACGAATTCCATCTTTACTTGTGAACTGCTGAATTTTAATTCTTTGGAGTATTGCACAAAAAACTGACTGTCTCCGGCCTCGTCAGACTTCTTCCATTCCTTGCCAATTAAATGACTTGCGAAAGGACTACAAAAATTACACATATAGTTGCAAGTGTTTCCAGGTCTAATGTCCAAATATTCTATTGCGTCATCTGTTACACGAGTGCTTTTAAAAATGTTTTCGTCCAACGGCCCTAACTTGTCAATGAGATGCTTTCTTTGAGATTTTATACCAATCTCTTCTTGCTTTACACAATAGTTACAACCTTTTGGAATTTTATTATCTAACACAGTTTGTCTTTGTTTTTGTAGATATTCTGTGTTGTGTAAATCACTACCAACTGTTTTGATTTCTGTTTCTTCTCCTGACCACTCTTGTCCTGCCCACTCTTTGTCTCGCCACACACAGCAAGGTCCTATGTTTCCACGTGTGTTGACGAAAATCTCTTTCCACAGCGACGGACAGTATCCTCGATAGTCGTGTGGTAATTCTTCTATGACCTTTGCTTTTTCCATTTGATTTCCTGCATCAGTAATTGTTTTATTTTTTGGTAGCATATACACGTATTTAATGTTATTATAAGTCATGGCTGAAATACAATGGCATACAATCACTGATTTTTACACGTTTGATAAGAAAAAATGCAAACACAAGAAAGATCCACCGTATAAATTTGTTAGATTATCCTGTGTGTACAAAATTAAAATAGGAGACAAAGTAGTACACGTGGGAAGATCAGACACTTGTAAAAAACATGGTGGTGCTGAAAAAGTAAGAAAAGCGATTGTTAATCTATTGAACCTAACAGATGATAATACATCTGTCCCAAAAACAAAGTATTGGGAAGAAATTAGGTTGCGATACAGACCAAATTCAACTAATATTAAAATAGGAATTATTAAAACCAATGCAATCAAAAAAACCTACATACAAGAAACCACGTGAACAGATAGACTTTTATGAAGAAAGTACATGGTTAAGCAACGACAAACCGATGTACGAGAATGATAAAGTAGCAGTGTTCAGAGACAAATACCCTGTAACAAAAGGTCATTTATTATTCATTCCAAAAAAGAACGAAGTGTCCTATGTTGGTGAAGCATACAAACTTGCTTTCTATTGTGGAGAACAATGGATTAAACAGAAGAAAATGGATGGATTCAATGTTGGTCAAAACATAGGAGCCGCGGCAGGTCAGAGTATTTTTTGGCCGCACATTCATTTCATTCCTAGACACAAAGGAGACAGTGATCCTAAAGTACATAATGGAATTAGAAGATCACATCCTAAGGGAGATTATACACAGTATTACTAATGGCAATTTACATTTCACCAGACGGAGGAGAAACGGTCTATGTCCAAAAGAAAAACGGCACTCGAGGAAGACTTATTTCTCAGTCGCAAAAAGCAAAGGATATTGAATTATCATATGACGAACAAGATATGGTAGGAGAAGAAGCAATAAAACTAAGACGTAAATATCCCAGCCTCCAAAAAGCATGGGATAGATATAAAACTGTATGGCATCTGGTTAACGAAGACTAACTACAGATATGCCCTGGGTAAAATATTTTTTAATCGAAGACAATTGGTGTAGCGGATTTCCTGATGCTATATGCGGAACAGACAATCCAAAAAAAGACAAAGAGTTTGTGGATTTTGTGGAAAAGCATCTCATAGATTATGGTTACAAATGTGACAAAAAGATTCCTTCATTTATGAACAATGGAATAAGTTATTATTGTCATGCTAAAAGTGCCAAACAGGTAGAAAAGAAATTTGCAATCACAGAAGTATACACAGACAAAGAACAAGCAAAAATTCAATCACAGAAAGACAAGGAGTGGGAGAAACATATAAAGACAGATGAATACCTGATAGACAAGTTGGCCCACGATGCAGAAAGTCTTTGCAGAAATAATCACAAAAGAAATAAATTCGTAAATGAATTAAAAAACATGAACACAGATTTACCAAAAAATAAAGTACACAAAAGAATTATGGATATGTTCAATGAGGAATTTTTGGTAATTGATGAACAATCTGTAGTCAAAAAAGGACCTAAATTTGTGAAGGGTGATGCAAGTATAAGAAAGTGATTTACCAGTGCTGTACGCCGCTCTAAGACGGTTTAAAGGGGTGATTAAATAGTGTTATGACCAAGTTTGTAAGTATAATAGGAAACGGAGAAAGTCGATTTGGATTCGACATAATACCATTAAAAAAGTTTACCACAGTGATTGGTTGTAATGCTATGTTCAGAGATTACAATCTAGATTATATTGTATGTGTGGACAAACATATGTGTCAAGAAGCCGCGAACACTTGCGGAAAAGGAACTACAATTTACACAAGGAAAGACTGGGTTGGGCAATTTGCCATGTGGCCAAATGTTAAAGTATTGCCGCCATTACCATACGAGAATGACGAAAGATGGGATCAACCTTTTCATTGGGGTACTGGTCCTTATGCTGGAGTTGTTGCAACTATGTTTAAACCAAAAGTTATTTTTATGTTGGGTTTTGATTTGCATGGATTACCAAAGCAAGGTGTGAACAATATCTACAAAAACACAAAAGGTTACGAATACATCAAGAGAGCAGTCGATCCATCTTATTGGATTCACCAATTTGATAAACTTATGGAATTGTCTGATTGTAGATGGGTTGTTGTTAATAAAGCAGATTGGAAAATGCCGGAAGAGTGGAAAAAACACAAAAACGTGTTTCAAGAAACATACGAAGGAATGGCAAAGTTTATTAATAAGCAGTTGACAAAGTCTAAATAAAGTTTATAATAAGGATATGAACAATTACAAAGAAAATGATATCATATCATTAAAATTAGTGTCCGGGGAAGAAGTCCTTGGAAAATTTAAATCAGGCGACAGTGATGTTATCACAATAGAAAAACCATTAGTAATGATGCATGGTCCACAAGGACTTGCTTTTGGAAACTTCTTTGCAACAGCGAAACAATCAAACGGTGTTACAATTTCTAGTCAACAAATTATTGCAGATGATCTTACAGGTGATAAAGTTAAAGATGAATATGTTAGAGTAACTTCTAATGTTGTACAAGCACCTAAGCCTAAGATTATTACATAGGAGAGTATATGGAACCGGCAACAATCGCATTAACAGTTTTTGCAACATTATGGTTAATAGGGGTATTAAATGGCTAATATATCAGAACACAAAAAATCTATACAAGCACTGGTAGATGTTACAGAAGCGATGCTTCATGCTATGGAAAAAAATAATATTGTGCCCGAGGACGTAACAAAGAAACCAGAATTTGCAGTATTAGTCCATTTATTAAAAAGCATATTAGATGGAGAGTTAAATATCTACAACGAACTAACAGAAACTTTAAAAGAAAAAACTGCTGATTTAGATCTAGAGTTTCAAATGAACAAGAAATTACATTAATGGCAAACTACTTTTCAACTAAAACATATGGACACAACATAGGACTTGCCTGTGTGTTCAGACAACCAAACGCAGATCATTCACATTGTCATCTGTTGCATGGTTATAGTTTGCAGTTTAGATTTACTTTTGGTTGTGATGAATTAGATAATAAAAATTGGGCAGTAGACTTTGGCGGACTTAAACCTTTAAAGAAATGGTTAGAGGATCACTTTGATCATAAGACAGCATTAGATATTAATGACCCGCATCTAGAAAAATTTA
>CESQ01035696.1_pt1 | contig 10145 bp, 3 predicted proteins | sample 361401 | NCBI WGS metagenome assembly CESQ01 (sample SAMEA2622119, study PRJEB7988) | marine metagenome | isolation source: saline water (ENVO:00002010), including | reverse complement strand
GCAGATGATTTAGCATTTAAAGGTATAGATCTTACATCACCTTTTGTATCGGTAACTGAACCTACAACGGTTATTCCACTTGCTGATGTTTGCATCTTATAAGTACCATTATGGTACAAAGCAACTGCACCAGCCGCTGTTCTATAGATGTCATAAACAGCAGTAGTACCATTATGAGAACCTATTGTCCAGTCTTTATATTCAGCATTTCCTTTATGCTCTAAACGTAAAATACCATCATTTTGAACATAGAATTTAAAGCCTGTATCCGCTGAGTTATGGTATGTATCGTTTCCAATGTGTCCATACCAAACTGATTGATCATCTCCACGAATGTCGATAACTGGACTAGAACTACCATCATCAGTAAATGTTCCTTTAGGGGCTGAGATTGCACCTGTAAAGGTGGCACCACTTGTTTTTACAATGTCAGCTTTGGTACCACCTGAACTAATTTTTGTTAATGTCATTTAATACCCCAACTCCTTTAAGTAATCTGCCTCATAAGGGAAAGGCTCTACTAAATGTTTATTTGTATGATCAATTAGAAATCTTTCAAAGTCGTCATTTTTAACTTTATTCGTAAGATCTATTGTTGTTTCTTTTCCGTTGTCGTCTGTGTATTTAAGAGAAGCCATAGTTAACCTTTAATGAGTAGTGAAGTTGCAGTAAGAGCCTTACCAGCGTAAGGGTTGCCTGATGCACTAGTAGTTAATGTACCAGTACTTGAAACGTAGTAATTACTTGCTGGTGATAGTCCTGATTGGGTAGTGGTATTACCTACAACATTGATGGTAGCTGTAGCTGTATCAGAATAAGCAGCGTCAGAGAATCCTACAAAAGTATCGTCAGTTGAATTTCTACCTGCAAACCACAGAACACCTGACTGGAAAGTATTTACACTGTTGTTATTACCGTCTGCAGCATGAGTAGTAAACACAATGCTATCACCTACGGTCATACTGCTTTCATGTTCAGGATAACTCCAAGTAGTAGAAGCACCACCTGAACCCCATTGTAAATCGGTAAATGCAACAGCTACTGAAGCACTACTTCCAGTTCCAGACACGGTAAATGTTTGAATAAATGAATTAGCTTGTGAGTCTGATTGGCATCCAATTTGATAAGCTTTCTCGACGTTATTAGCATCTTTATATACCGCTGGTCTGCTTCTAGCGTTCCATGAATAGTTAGATCCATCTTCATCATCATGGTTATATGATAATTCAGTACCTAGTGTGATATTTCCAGAACTATCTAGAGTAATCATTCTAGCTCTTGATGTACCAGTGCTTGAACTACCAGAGTTATCTTGATATCTAGATAAGAATGCACCATGCGTAGGCATATAAACCAAGCTAAAGCCATTACGTCTTGGGCTTTCAGACGAGGTTGAATCGTATATTGGTTCTTCATCAACATTATTAAATTGTAATGATGGATCGCCATTTGAATCTACGTCATTAAACGAAAATGTTTTATAAACTTCCGAGTACCTATTAGTGGTATAACCTGATCGTTGTCTCCCATGATAGTGCATTAGTACTTTATTACTAACTGGATCCCATGCCGCTGCTAAACCGTACATGCTATAAGCAGCCATTGTATAGTTATAACTAGGAGATGGTTGATAGTTTAAATTCGTAAAAGTTGATAGCCTTGCTGGTACGGCTCCAGACATATCCATTACCCAAAAGTAAAGAGCAATGTTATACCAGCTATATGGGTGTCCACCATTTATAAAGTGAACATACTGTGTCTTTTCTTTGTTGTGGAATGCTACTAATTCACTGGAATTTCCAGTACTCCAATAAGTTGAACCGTTTTGTTCAAATGCAAGAGGATCACTTGCCGTCATACCTCCACCGCTGTCAAGCGTTATGTGCCAATATTTCATCTTGGAGTAAGTAGAAAACTGTCCACCTACTAAGAATTTCTTTTCTGCTGGATTATATATAGCAACTGCTTTATGACAATATGCTGTATCAAGTGCTAGAGGTGTACCCCAAGTAACTTTCGTAGTTGACTTACTACCACTAACTGTTCCTACAACTGCAAAAAATCGATTAGTGCCACTATCAGTATTATAAACTGCAAGTATTTTTTTATTCTCTGTGTCGTAATCAGATTGATAAGGATACTCAACGCTTGTAGTTCCGACTGTTTCAGTAGCACTGCCATAAGCAAAGCTGCTTTGACCTAAATCGAAACCAGCACTAGCAGTAGACGATTCAAACGCTGCCTGAGAAACCTTACCATCTGATCTTAAAACACAAGGTTTATTAGCAGCTATAGCTCCATCGGCTGTGGCTGTGAATGTTGGAGCAGAACTTAAAGCAGCACCGTTAACAGTTAAAGCACCTACTATATTCGCACCACCAGAGGTAGTTTCTATCCGCTTAGTACCGTCATGGAATAGCTCTACAGCTCCATCTTTTATAAAACTAGCAGCTGAATCAGATCCAAATTTTATATCAATATTTCCAGAAGCTCCAGTCTTATCAATAGTGAAATTAGCAGTTCCGTTATGTGTTACATAAGTATGACCAGGTACACCTGTTAAATGATGAATTTCTAGATCATTATCATTACCAAATCTAGCGTAAACATTATCGTTAAAACCAATATTAGTACCACCACCAGGTATAGTTATAGCTAATTTACTTTGAGCTATAGCTGCACTATTAGATATATCTGCATTAGTAATACTTCCATCAATGATATGGCTAGAATTAACTGAGTTAGCACTAGGTGTACCAATACTTACTGACGATCCTTGCGTGATGATAAAGTAATCAGCACCACTAGCAGGGGCGGCAGAGAAAATGATATCACTGCCATCAATGGCAAACCCTTCAGATGGTTGGGATGTTCCACTATTAGGTTTTTGAATGACTCCATTTACACTGACAATATGTTGTTGAGCAGCTTGACCAGCATTACTTAAAGTGAATCTATAAGCACTACCATTGAATGTTGCACTACCACCTCCAGTACCACTAGAACTAGAAATTGTATTAACAAAGAAGCTACCAACAGAAGCAACGTCATCCCACGCTGATCCGTTATATACCTTCATCTTGTTAGCTCCAGTATCAAAGTAGAGATCACCTTCATCGTTATTAGACGATGGTGCTGATGAAGCTATACGATATCTAGAGTTAAAGTCGTTGATGTCATCACTAAGTTGTTTAACATCTGATTCAGCAACTAATATTTTATGATAATTGTATGTATTAGCTGTACTTGTAGCTGTAACTAAAAGACCAACACCAGCAGCTAAAGTTTCGCTATATAATGAACTAGGGAATCCATTAATAGTTACTACAGTGGTATCTAATCTTCTACCAGTTGTACTTACACCAGAGCCGTTAACTACAACACCAGCAGCATTATTGATACTAACTACAACTCCATTAGCAGGTTGTAAGTTAGGGAAGGATACTTCATCAGAAATAGAAACGAAACCACCAACAGCACTCTGAGAACTAGCAACGTGAGCAGCAATAACCTTTGAAGAAGGTATTTCTGTATCACTTGTTGTGTCTAAAGTTCCACTAGATGTTTTAAATGATTTACCAGCAACTATGTTTAACTCAGCTGTTGATGCAGTAACACCATCAAGTTTATTTAACTCACTGGTATTAGCTGTAACACCATCTATAACTAGCTTTTCTGCATCTGTTAAAGGGTTAGTTTCAGCATTTGATTCATATGCAGTTTTGATCTCTGCTGCTGTCTGATCTGCTGTCGCAGCAGTTTCTATACCATTTAACTTGGTATGGTCAGCATCAGTAAAAACATTACTATCACTTGCTGCTTCTACAGCTGCTCTAATCTCAGCGTTTGTCTGATCAGCTGTAGCTGCAGTCTCAATATTATTAAGCTTAGTATGATCAGCATCTGTAAAGACATTTGAATCTGTAGCACTTTCAACTAATGCTCTTATTTCAGCTGCTGTTTGGTCATCTTTAGCTCCAGTATCTATACCATCTAATTTAGATTTATCTGAAGTTGACATATAGCCAGCTGCAGACGTAGTGGCATCAGCTATGTTTAACTTTGATTGCTCTATAGCTGCTGAATCATTGATATCTAAATTAACTAAAGATCCAGGTGTTACACCTAAAGTCACCTGACCACTACTAGGACTGTTATCAGTAACCGTTATACGATTACCTCCAGCAATATCAGTAGTTAGTGCGGTATCTATCTTTGCGTCTACTCGTCCATCTATAGCACCAGTGGTAGCAACTCTTGTATTGCTACTAGTCCACGTTTCAGTGCTATCTATCGTCTCATCACCAGTTTGCCAAGATGTATCAACTTTATTCTTACTCTCTTGAGTCGTATATAAGTTCTGTAAGAAGTTATCGTTTAAGTCCTGAGACTTGATAGATGACCCTGCATAGAAGGTGGCAGATGGAGAGTCAGTATCAGTATCACGATAGATTCTAATTGCAGAACTATTGGCAGGTGCAGTATTAAATTGTAATGTCGTAGCCGTGGGTAGAGTGAAGGCTGTTGTGACGACACCACCGATGCTTGCTTTAACATCAGTGGTCTTTAGATATGGGAATGTGAATGAGTAAGTGGTGGTGGAGCCATTACCCGTGTATGTGTTTTCGGTTACTGCCATTGATTGGTTTCATTATTGCTTTGGTGGATTTGCGTAGTTAAGGATACCTTGTACTTCTTTAAAGTTTCTTTCGTTCTCGTCTGCTATATCTACTGCCTTAAGTACTTGACCTCTCTTCATTGCATTAGTGATTCTGATTTGATCATTTATTGACTCTGCTATTGCAGGGTGTTCTTTAGCTAATTTAGCTTCAGCATCTTTTTGAGCTTTCCTTAATTCCTTATTTAAGTATTGGAAGATAGGTAGATCCTCTTTACCAAGTTGCATTCTTGTCCAGCTCTGTAGCTTTAATCTGCTATTACGTAGTGCTTGTACTTCTTTTTTAAAGGATGGATTTTTCAGATACTTGATTACTTTATTTCTGAAATTAGACTTACCTATGTACGTATTGATAATTTCTCTTTCCTCTGGAGAGTATTCATAATTACCAGACGAGTGTTTCTTAAGAATAGTATTAGGAGTCCAACCTAATTCATAAAGTTGTCTTCTCCATGGTTCACCACCATCTTTAACTTTAACAGGACTAAAAGCATTAGCTCCTCTTAACCATCCATTTTCAATTCCTTTAATTGGTTCACCTGTAAATATATCTACATGATTAGGTAAGGAACCTTTAAGTGGTGTTCTGTTTTGGATATAACCAAGAACATCATTATGGACATCTTTATAAGCACTATCAACCATGTTAGCTGCAACGCCTAATGCACCTGATGCTGGAATATAACTCCTAGCTTCATTAGCCATCCAACGACTTACCCAACTACCATCACCAGAAGCAAATGCAACTAATGGTTCTAGACCAGCTAGAGGTGTTTCATTTAAGAAGTTAGCTGAAATACTCCACATAACTTTCTGGTAGGTATCATCTAACATTGTTGATGAAAGATCTTTATAGTGATAACCAACGTCTGCAATTAAGCTGAGTATTGGATCTAATGCATCTACACCTTTAAAGCTTATCCATTTATTAGTACCTGGAATTTGTACTGATTTCTCCATTACACCGTAAAGGTCTCTTCGCTTCTTACGTTCACCATGACGGAAATGGCCAGTACCGACCATATCTACAGGCATTTGTTGATTAACTATGTGACCACCAATGCCAAGTGCAAATAGTGAACTGGTTAACAGACCTGAGAAAGCTAATCTAGCTTCATACTCTTCCTTAAGAACCTTGTACGCTTCCATAGCGTGTGGATAGGTATCATAGGCAATATTATGTTCAGCTAAAGCTTCTTTAATTAGGTCTACATCATCTCCAGCTTTAAGGATCTTGATGTACTTATTCTGGAAACCAGGGATTCTATTAAATGGTGTATATGATGATGCTCTATTAACTCCATTGATACCAGTTCTAGGAAACATGAACATACCCTGTGTAATAGGTAATGCATCAGTAGCTCTAGTAATAGCATCAGAGAATTGATGATTTAGGTTTAAATTGATTTCTCCACCAAACTGTTTCAAAGCAGCATCTGTTGGAAGACCTTTCTTATCAAACATATTTGAATAATGCTTCTTCTCTGCATCAAGTAATGCTTGAGATGGTTTACCAACTTCATCCCATAAACCTAATCCTTTCTTACCAGCTTCTTCATACGCTAAAGCTCTAGACCAATAATGAGAAAGCATTGTATTGGTGTAAGAATCTATTCCAGACATAGCTGTCATAGCTCCTCTGTACCATCTGTTAGTACCTATCTTGTGTAGGTTTTTAGATGTTTCATACATTGCTACTCGACCTGTCTGTCCATTCTTTTCCCAATTCTTAGCGAGATTATCCATAGCTTCCCAAGTCTTATCATCTTTAACGACATAATCCTTACGAACAGCATCAAGCATAGCTGTAGGGTCATGATGAACACGTTTGATCATCTTCCAACCATCAGCTATAGCTTTACTATTAGTCTCTTGGATTGCTCCATACAAATAGGTAGCACGTTTAATAGCATCCTTATCACCTGTTTTTAGTTGATCTAGACCTGCATGTAGAAATGCTCTAAGTGGTTTGCCAATGATTGCAGTGGCACTACCTTTAGCGGCATTCATAGTAGCTAAACCAAGCAAGACATTATTAAATCTAATAGTCTTTAAACCCTTAGCTAAAAGGTTAGGCTTCCAATTCGTTTTAGAACTATGTATAACACCTCTTGGATGTAGGAGATTAACTCCCCATTCGTGCATCTTAGCAATAGTATCTACGTTACCATCAGTAATTGCGAATGCTTCTACGAAAGCTTTAAGAAGGTTAGGATCTTCATCCGCTGCCTCTTGTAGAACTTGTCTATATTGCATAGCTGCTTTGTGCTTAGCATCTAAAGCTGCCTCCATCTCGTCATTTAGTTTTGTTGCTAACTGACTAAGATCTTCGCCTCTCCTGATTGCATCATTCCAGACCCCTTTATTTCTTAATTGCCAACCAGAGATATATTTGTTTATCCCATATTCAGTCATTAAGAACTCAAGTTTATCCAGAATAGTATCCATTGTTTTGTTTGGATCTACTGCCTCTGGACCAATGTGTTTAAAGGATTCAGCTGTAGTTTCAATCTCTCTACCGAGAGTATCCATTGTTCTAGCTGATGCCTCAGTAACACTACGACCAAGAAACTTATCTACTAGATCTCGCATTGCATAGAACTGTCCTCTAGCGTCAATCTCTACCTGTTGTATAGGTGCGATTAATGCTCGTTGACGAGTCATCTCTTCAGTGATCTTTAAGAAGTCCTCATTAGCTAAGAACATCTCTCTAACACCTCTTACATTACCTTTAAGCATGATGTTTTCATAGATGTTCCATGCAGCCTCATCCATATCCTTTCGAGTGAATCTGAAGCCATTCTTGATAGCTTCCCAATCACCCATCTCTTCAGTCTGTTTAGCAAATCCTTCTACAGCATTACGTGACTTACCACCTGCTCTGAACCCTTTGTTGTACATAGCATCGGAGACTATTGATGTGTTATCACCCTTAGTTATTCCTTTGTTATTGGATGTTACGTCGATCATATTCTCAGCAACATTCCCTGGGGTCATGGCTGATTGAGTTTTCTGTGCATCGTTAGTAAAACCTGGAGTTATATCAGGATCAAAACCATTAGCACCTGTTGGATCAGCTTCTAACTTATTAAGTGCAACTTCATCAGCTTGTACCTCTCGTGAGGTTGCTCTTCTATCAAGGCTAGATTCAACAGCATTCTCAGTAGCTTTAGAAGTACCAGTGTTTGCATACTCATCGCTTAGACCTGCCTGACCTGCTTTAGCTTGAGCTATAGATTCATCAATCTGTTTGATTTGTGCTTCTAATGCTCTCACCTCTGCCTTACCTGGCTTAGTAGCTATAGCCTGTAGTATCTCTGCCTTTCGTAATTCACCTTGAACAATCTGATCATCTAAACCAGATATAGCTTTAACAGTACCTTTATCTGCATTAGTAAATACCTCAGCTTTCTTATAAACAGCAGCCTTCTCATTTAGTGGTTTAAACCAACTCATGATTGGCTTTCTATATTCAGTTAAGAATCCAAGACCATCAGCTACACCTGTCAATGCTGAGTTCTCCCAAAAGTGGTAGATCCTGAGCTGTTCAGGTGTCATAGAGTTATGAGTTTTCATCCATTCTGGAATAGGTATCCTTCCGTCTGGACCCCACCAACCTGGAAAGTTCTCAGCTAAGAAAGCTGTTGTGTTTTGTTCACCTTCATTTTGATCAGAAGTAAATCCTAAGAAGCCATCAACTACAGCATTACCTCCGAGCTGTGTCATAACACGTTGAGCACGAGGTAGGTTTTGTGTAGCCTTACTGATACCACCGTAGGTCGCTAAGCTTGGAGATATAACACTTAGTATTCCTCTAGCTTTCTGTATGTTTGGGTTCTCAAATCGAGTTACATCATCGTAAAAATCGTCAGCTTTCTTACCATACTTACCACCAAATTGACCAATGATATCCATTGCTGCATCTGGGTAAGTACCAAGTATCATTCCCAGTTGACCTTCAGCCTGATCCTTCCACGAACCACCTAAGAAGCCACTTTGAGCTGGTCTATCCCAGTCCTGTCCAGTGATCGTACCCCAAGGATCTGAGATACCTCTCATAGCACCTCGTAGTACTTTCCTAGTATTCTCTACAGCTCCGTGCATTGAAGCATCAGACTTTAGTTTATTCTCTTCCTTTACAGGTTCTTGTTCTGGAAGAGATTCTGTTTTTGTTTCTTCTTCCATTACATGTCTCCTTTAAATAGATAAATATGTCTTGGTTCGTTTGAATCTGAACCTGGTAATTGTATAGTTATATTCACACCTCCTTTAGTAGGTCTACGACTTACAACTACAGCACCTCCTCTGACTCCTCCAGTTTGATTAAAGTACTTAGCTATGATCTGTTGACCAGCTGGAAATGTACTAAGTTGATCTACAGTTTTATAAGTACTAACTGGTATCCCAGCACCCTTAACAGCTAATTGCCATTTGGTAGTGCTTGTCATAGCTGCTGTTAATCTTGGTACGTTCTGAGCAATACGAGTTTTAAGTGCGTCATCAAGAGATCTAATATTCTTAGATAGCTTTGTAATCGCAGCGTTGTTCTGCTCTATCTGTGCTGCTGACTTAACTAAATCCTCTCTAACACTTGGCTCTATGTCACCTTTAAGACCAAGTAATTCTCTCTGTTGGTTGATTACTTCACTTTCAGTTAGCTCAGATTTTTCTGCTATCTCCTTTACATCTTGAGTTACTTGAAAACCCCTACCTCTATTGAGTTCAGCTTCCTGAGCCATGATGTATGCAGGTGTCAGCACTAAGTCTGTTTTTAAAAGTGTTGGTCCATGCTCATCAAGTAGATCAAGAGTATGGCTTAATGGATACTTAATTTTATGTTGACTTGTATTAGCACCATCAAAATAAGGGAAGTGAGAGTCACCTATATTTTTACCTGCAGCACCTTTATACTCATCGTCTACTCTCCACTTACCTTTACCTGATGTTATTTCCTCAACTAGCTTTGAGTAAGCAGCATCTCGAATCTGTTCATCACTCTTATTTGCATACTCAGGATCATCCTTAAAAGCACTTACATACTTATAGAAATCCTTAGTTGCTTCAGCTTGTGCAAGTTTTACAGTTCTATTATTTGTAGGAGTTACAACAGCAGCATCGTATTGGACTTTAAGTATGTCATTTTGAATGAGATCTCTCATACTGCCTTTAACAGTTTCCTTATCCCACCCTGTATTTGCTACAAACTCAGAGATCTGCTTATAACCTTTCCTATATTTATCTATCGCTCTTAAGGATGGAGACAACATTAGATAGTCATCTTCAAAAAAGACACCATCTCTTATCTTTTGATCTGCAGCAAGTCTTTGCTCAACAAGATCTGTGTTGTTACTAATTTGTACAGTTAGAGATTCTAAGTCTTTCTTATCTTTATCAGATAGTCCAGGTGCAGTAGCAAAGATCTTATCTTTCATTTCTGGAGTAGCATCCCAGTCTTCTAGTAGTGCTC
>CESQ01049312.1_pt1 | contig 10148 bp, 11 predicted proteins | sample 361401 | NCBI WGS metagenome assembly CESQ01 (sample SAMEA2622119, study PRJEB7988) | marine metagenome | isolation source: saline water (ENVO:00002010), including | reverse complement strand
CTAAAGCGAAGAATGTTTAAAGAAATTCATTCAATTTAAATATTTAAATTAACAATTAGTAAACATTTAACTTGAAACACTCAAAGAACTTAGGAAGTGTTGAAAAAAGTGACGGTTGATACATAATGTTAATCACCAACTAATTAATTTTATTAAAGGTATACATAAAACAATGGCTAAGTCTCCCCAAGATGTTTTGAGTCAGATTAAAGATGAAGGTATTGAACTCATCGATCTAAAATTCACAGACATTCATGGAAAATGGCAACATCTAACATTGACATCTGACATGATTGAGGAAGATTCATTCACAGAAGGTCTGGCTTTTGATGGGTCATCAATAAGAGGTTGGAAAGCTATTAACGCCTCAGACATGTCTATGGTTCCCGATTCAAGTACCGCATGGATTGATCCCTTTTATAAGCATAAAACATTAAGCATGATTTGCTCAATTCAAGAGCCTAGAAGTGGAAAACCCTACGATAGATGTCCAAGATCATTAGCACAAAAGGCTTTAAAATATTTAGATTCAACTGGTATAGCTGATACAGCTTTTTTTGGACCAGAGCCAGAGTTCTTTTTATTCGATGATGTTAGATATGACTCTAAAGAGGGAAGTTGTTTTTATAGCGTAGATACTAATGAGGCTCCATGGAATACTGGGAGAATAGAAGAAGGTGGAAACTTAGCATATAAAATTCAATATAAGGAGGGATACTTCCCTGTTGCTCCTAATGACACCGCCCAAGACATAAGATCCGAAATGTTATTACTAATGGGTGAATTAGGTATTCCAACCGAGAAGCATCACCATGAAGTAGCTGGAGCAGGACAACATGAACTTGGGATGAAATTTGATTCCCTGATTAATGCTGCCGATAATGTTATGACGTACAAATATGTTGTCAGAAACGTAGCTAAAAAATACGGAAAAACCGCCACATTTATGCCTAAACCTGTTTTTAACGATAATGGAACAGGAATGCATGTTCATCAGAGTTTATGGAAAAGTGGTCAACCTTTATTTTTTGGAGAAGGTTCATATGCAAATTTATCGCAGACAGCAAGGTGGTATATCGGAGGTATTTTAAAACACGCTCCATCATTCCTTGCCTTTACGAATCCAACAACAAATAGCTATAAAAGATTAGTTCCTGGTTTTGAAGCTCCAGTTAATTTAGTTTATTCAGAGGGAAATAGATCAGCAGCTGTAAGGATTCCTTTGACAGGACCTAGTCCAAAAGCTAAAAGATTAGAGTTTAGATCAGGAGATGCACTCGCTAATCCTTACTTAGCATTTTCTGTGATGATGTTAGCTGGTATTGATGGAATTAAAAATCAAATAGATCCCGGTGATGGAGTTGATGTAGATTTATTTGAATTACCCGCAGACGAACTTTCAAAAATTGATACAGTTCCCTCTTCTTTAAACGATTCTCTCAATGCACTTAAAGCAGATAAAGACTATTTATTAGCTGGTGGAGTCTTCACAGAAGATTTCCTAGATAATTTTATAGATATTAAGTATGAAGAGGTTCAACAATTAAGACAGAGGCCCCATCCTCATGAATTTTTCATGTACTACGACGCTTAAGATGAAATAAAAATCTCAACACTTTTTTATGATCTTTTTGAGAATTATCACAAATAATTCTCAGATTGATTTTTTTTTTGTTGGAATATAGCTAAGTAATAAAAAAAATGGCAAGAGAACCAATTTCAAAAATCGCATATAAAACACTTCAACAAGGAAAAAGTATTGCTGGTTTAGCTCATAAGGAATTAAGTACAAGAATCATGAATTTTGTGCTTCCGGATAATAAGCTTGGTAATTTCGATATAGATAAAAAGCTATTGTTTGATATTCAAAATTCCATGGATCGTTTAAGAGAAGAGGATTGGAAAGACGCCGAAAAAAATATATATCCTCAAAAATTGTTATTTGATGAACCTTGGCTAAGATACCTAACTCAATACCCAAAAATTTGGTTGGATATGCCAAACACATGGGACAGGAGAAGAAAACAAAATTATAAAGATCTACCTAAAAATATTGACAATGAAAATTACCCAAACTATTACTTAAGAAATTTTCATCACCAGACAGATGGTTATCTATCCGATTTTTCAGCAAGTATTTATGATTTACAAGTAGAAATTCTTTTTAATGGTAGTGCTGATGCCATGAGAAGAAGAATAATTAAACCACTTAAGGAAGGTTTAAATAATTTTAGCAGTAGAAAAAAAAGTTCTTTAAAAATTCTTGATGTAGCCACAGGCTCAGGAAGAACACTTAAACAATTAAGAGGTGCATTTCCTAAAGAAAAAATTATAGGTCTTGATTTATCTGGTTCATACCTCAAAGAAGCTAGTAGATTTATTTCAAATTTAGAGGGTGATCTAATTGAATTAATTAAAGGAAACGCTGAGAAATTACCATTTGAAGATAACAGTATTCAAGCACTTACATGTGTTTATTTATTTCATGAATTACCCAGAACGGTAAGAGAAAATGTCTTAAAAGAATTTTTTAGAGTACTTGAACCAAATGGAATATTAATTCTCGCAGATTCAATACAAGTTAATGATTCTCCTGATTTTATCCAAATCATGGAAAATTTTTATAAATCATTTCATGAACCATTTTATTGTGATTATATTAAAGAAGATATAACCTCTAAAATGGAAAATATCGGTTTTAAAGATATAAAATCTAATTCATTTTTCATGACTAAAGTATGGTCTGCTATAAGATAAAGGAATAAAAAATAATTACTATGAATAAATGGGATGAAGATACTATTCAACTTGCCCAAAAACTGAATAAAAGGTTAAAAATTGATCACATTGATTGGCATAAATTAAAAGGAAAAAAAATAAATAGATCAGCAGAACTTATATCAGCAGCTTTATGCCAATTGCTTATTGCAGGAAATGAAGAAGACGCAATAAATTATTTGGAAGAAAGTATCAAATGGCTAAAAGAAATTAATAAAGACAAACCATGTCCTAGTAAACATTCATCTTTTTAAAGCCAATTGGAGTCGATTACCTTTATTACTCCATCTAATATCGTCAAAACATTCATTTATTATATAAAATCCGCGTCCATTAAATGAACTAAGTTTTTTAGGTAATTTACAAATTCTTTTTTTTATATCGAGGCCATTACCTTGATCTTGGATCTGCCACACACACCAATTGGGTGTGATAATTCTTCTAACTCTTATTGATTTATTAGGATCTGATTTATTTCCATGGATAACTGCATTAATAAGGGCTTCGTGTAAACCTAGTTTTATGCGATAGTCGTATTGAGAAGTATTTAAGGGTTCAAGCAATAAATCTACAAATTCATTTAATTGTAATGATGACTCTAATTCAAAATTAGACCAGTTAGTTGATCTATTGAGTAGATTTTTTATAAAATTTAAAAGATTTTTGCCCTGAAAAAAGGACATAACTTTATTTCTATATTGTTGATACTTTAACTTATTAAAGAGCTCTTGATCAAAGAATATTATTATGTCTCAATGAAATAGCTGGATGTCTAAGAATAGAATCCATAAGTCTAACTCCCCTAAGTTGGTTAATTAATGGCATGTGTCCTTCTGGAGCCTCTAATGACCAACAAAATGAACCAGGGTATCTAGTCCAATAACCATCTTTTTTCCACCCTATCTTTGGCCATAACAACTCATATTTTTTTCCAACTGACTTTAGGATGTTCGCTTGTATTGAAAAACCAAATTTACCATTTGAATAAATACTCCAAAGCCTATCAATAGTTTGAAGATCAGTCCCTGACATATTATTAACCTCACTATAAAAAACATAACCACGTTTTTCAGCAAGATTGCCAGCAAGTTTTCTAAGATATGAACTAGTTAGTCTATCAGCCTCCTCAAAGTTTTGTTCTAATAAATTCAACTGGAGTTCTTCATAGTTAATATTTTCATCTGAATAAGTAACAAACCAATTATTATATTTTTTATCGTTAAAAAAAAGTGGTTTATGTTTTTTTAATACCTGTAATAACCAACCTGCTGCCCAATCATCGCCTTCCTGATCAAAATCATCAAAGATTTCATTACCAATCGCAAATAAGTTTTCGACTTCAGATTCAATGTCAGATAATAATTTAATTCTTTTTCGTTGATTAGATTCAACAAATTTTTTAACTAATATTAATGTACTCTTATAATGGTCATCTTGATCTTTGTTTGTCATTTCTAATAAATTCATTAAATTTTAAAACTATCCATGTATTCCATAAGAGAAGATCTAGAGAAATTTAGGAAGTTCAAGGGACCAATTATCGATGTAAGGAGTCCAGGTGAATATTATAAAGGAAATATGCCAAATTCTATAAATATACCGCTATTTGATAATGAAGAAAGATCAATAGTAGGAATTACATATAAGAAACATGGTAGAGAAAAAGCAGTAATTCAAGGTTTAGAGTTTTTGGCCTATAAAGTGGAAAATATGGTAAATCAATTATTTGAAGCAATAAATTCTTATAAATCAAAAAATCATAATTCAGATGATGAAGTACCCATTACAAAAATCTACTGTGCAAGAGGTGGGATGAGATCATCTAGTATAGCTTGGCTTTTAGAAAAATATAATCAAAGAAGCGTTACCTTAAAGGATGGCTATAAAAGCTATAGAAAATGGACATTAGATAGCTTTAATAAGGAATGGGAAATAGTTGTTATCGGTGGTAGAACTGGGACAGGGAAAACTAAATTATTAAAATTACTCGATGAAAATAATTACCAGATCATTGATTTAGAAGGTTTAGCATGTCATAGAGGAAGTACTTTTGGCGGGCTAGGGATGAAAGAACAACCCTCTAATGAACAATTTGAAAACAAGATCGCTGAGGAATTAAAAGCCTTTAGAAAACATAATAAAATTTTTGTAGAAGCTGAAAGTGCAAATATTGGGAAATGTAAAATACCTCATGAATTTTTTAATTTAATGAAAACGGCAGATAGAGTTGAAATCGTAAAAAGCGAATCAAATCGTTTAGAAGAATTAATAAAAACCTACAGTATTTATGACGAGCAAGATCTTGTTGATGCAGTTTTAAGAATAAAGAAAAGACTAGGACCCCAAAGAACAAAAATTGCAATTGAGTCTATAAAAAATAAAAATTGGGTAGCCGTTTGTAAGTCTGTTTTAGAATATTATGATAAGTGTTATGAGTATGAAAAAAATAAAAAAATCAATATAAGAACTTTAGACATGACAAACATATTTGACGATCAAACAAAGTTGAAATTAATAAAAAATTTTATGAAATTATAAATTTTAACGAAATTTACATTTTTTATCTACAATATAAAATTAGCTTTTAAATTATTATGACTGCAGATAAATTAGCAAAAATTCAATTTTATGAAGGGACTGATGAACCAGTTGTTCCGGAAATAAGATTAACAAGAGGTAACGATGGTACCACTGGACAAGCAATATTTATATTCGAAAAACCTCAAGCATTATCTTCAATTACAGATGGTGAAATCACTGGTATGAGAATGATTGATTCTGAAGGGGAAATCTTAACTAGGGAAGTTAAAGTTAAATTCGTTGATGGTGATCCAATGTTTTTAGAGGGTACGTATATATGGAAAACTAAATCTGATTTTGATAGATTTATGAGATTTGCGAATAGTTATGCCAAATCTAATGGATTAGGATATTCTGAAAAGAAGTAAGTAAATTATAAAAATTGAATCGTTCTTTCTTTTTTAAGTTTGCAGTTGTAATTATAAGCCTATTAATAATATGGACTTTAAGGGATTTTATACTTCTTATAATTTGTTCATTAGTCATTGCGAATGTAGTTAGTAATTTATGTCATCAAATACAATCCATTTTAAAACTACCAAGATTTGTTTCTTTATTGATTGTCCTAATAGGAATATCATTCATCATATTTACAATTTCTATACTTGTCTTACCTCCTTTTATAAGAGAATTTAATGAGATATTAATAGAAATCCCTAATGGGTTATCAAGAGTAAACGTATTGATTAACTCCAATTTAAACAAATTTAATGATTTACTTTATGGTGAAGAATCTGAAAATGTAATTGACATATTTAATCTTGTTAATGATGTAGTTCCAATTCCAGATGGCGCTACTATTGCAAAAGCAATTCAAGAAAGTTTTATAAATATAATTAATATAGCTGGCAACCTAGGATCTGGATTGATAAGAATAATATTCATATTAGTTGTAAGTTTCATGATATCAATTGAACCACAAGCTTATAAAGAAGGAGCCCTACTTGTAGTACCTAAAGTTTATAGAAATAAATTCAGAGTCATATTGGACAAGTGCAATATTGCATTAACAAATTGGACTTTTTCAATGGTTATAAGTTCACTTTCTGTAGGTTTATTATCATTAATAGTATTGTCAATTTTAGATGTTAAATATGTAGTGTCAAATGCAATTATCGCAATGATCTTAAACATAATTCCTAACATCGGACCAGTTTTAAGTGGAATATTTCCAATCTCGATAGCACTTTTAGATAACTTTTGGAAACCAATTGCTGTATTGGGAGCTTATATCATCATTCAAAATATAGAAAGTTATATAATAATGCCTTCAATTTTAAAGAAAAAAACAAATTTACTTCCAGGGTTAACATTAATTTCTCAATTTGGATTTACTTTTATATTTGGTCCTTTAGGATTAGTTTTGTCTTTACCAATAGTAGTTGTTGTACAAGTTTTAATTAAAGAGATTATTAATGAAAATTAAAAACTTTTATTTACTTAATTTACTATATAAATATGGATAAGAAAAAAGGATAAAGAAAGCAAGAGGATGTTTAGAAAATGAAAAGAATAAAGAATTAAAAGTAAAATGATCAATTAGTATTCTTAATTCTGTAGATAGATCAATAAATACCAAGGAAAATAACAAAATTAAATAGTAATTAATTTTCATTAAAATAATCCCTTATTTAATCCTTAATTAGAAAAGAAGGAGCCAATAAGATACTTGAATAACTACCTATAATAATGCCTAATGACAAAGATACAGAAAACCAAAAGAGTGAATATGAACCAAAAATCATAAGCGTTACTAAAGGTAATAATGTTGTAATACTGGTGAAAAGAGTCCTTCGAAAAGATTCATTTACTGAAATTTGGATTGTTTTATTGTAATGATCAGAGTTTTGTTTTAAATTTTCTCTAATCCTATCAAAAATGACGACTGTATCATTTACTGAATAGCCAGCTATTGTTAATAAGGAAACTGCAAACAGACTATTTACCTCAATACTTAATAAAACACCTAACCAAGAAAAAATACCAAAAACAATAAATAAATCATGGAACAAAGCTAATAAAGCAAACAATGCATATTTCTTATCAAATCGGATAGAGATATATAAAGATATTGCAAATAAAGAAACTAATAAGGAGGTGGAACAATTTATAAGAAGTTTTTTACCTAATTTTGGTCCTATTATTCTCGAGTTCTTACTTTCATAGTTTAAAGGGCCTAATATATTATCAACATTGGTAATTAAATCATTCGATTCTTCGATTGTTAGATAAGGGGTCCGAATTGAAATTAAAGTATTATTATTTTGAATTTGTAATTTAATATTATTTAAAATATTTTTATTATTAGAAACTTTTCTAAGTTTTTCAATAACTAAATCAGGAGAGATTTTTTCACATTCATCTTCACAAAGCCTTTCAATTCTTAATTCATTTCCACCAATAAAATCCATTCCAAGATTAATAGGCTTTTTAAATGTAGTATTAAAAGTTGAATATAAAATACCTATTAAACTTAACAATATAAGAATAGATGAAAATCCAAATATTTTATTTTTATTTTTAATTAAATTAAAATTAAATGAAGTCATAATATAGTTGATATGTAATTTGTATTAAAGGGGATTAGACCTATTCAAATAAAGATTTTTTTGTCTTAAAGATTGATAAGTAGTCAAAAATCTTAAAATAGTTTTGGAGCAATTTAATGACGTAAATAAACTTATCAAAACTCCAATGCCAAGGGTTGCAGCAAATCCTTTTACAAAATTAGTTCCCAATAAAAACAAAACAAAACAACTTACCAATGTTGTAATGTGACCATCGACAATGGAGGAATTAGCTCTTTGAAAACCACTATCAATAGATCTTATAAGAGTATTTCCATTTATAAGTTCTTCTCTAATTCTCTCAAATATTAAAACATTCGCATCAACCGCCATACCAATACTCAGAATTAATCCTGCAATTCCAGGTAATGTTAGAGTTACCGGTATCAATGAATAAAGAGCTAAGTTAAAAAAGCCATAAAAAACTAAAGAAATTACAGAAACAAATCCTAGGATCCTGTAATTAAAAATCATAAATATTCCAACAAATATCAATCCACAAATGGCAGCATAAAGACTCTTGATTATATTTTTTGATCCAAGTAGGGGGCCGATAGTATTAGTTTCAACAATTTCAATAGGTAAAGGCAAAGAACCACCTTTGAGTTGAACTTCTAATTCTCTAGCGTTCTCAGCTGTAAAATTTCCACTTATTGTGGCTGAACCACCTGTAATACCTGTATTGATAAATTGGCTTCCAACGCTAGCCTCGCTAATAGATTCTCCATCAAGGACAATTGACAAAAGTTGATCAGTACCTGCTATCGATTTAGTGATTTCAGCAAAGGTTTCTCCACCTTCATTACTAAAGGATAATAATACTTCCCAATTATTATTGGTTTGTTCTTGCCTTCTTCCAGCATTTATTAAATCTTTGCCTGATAAATTAGTTTTATTGAACAAATTTGTAATTTCACTACTTATAAAGTTTCTAGTATCTATCAATCTATCAAATAATTGCTTATTGTTAGAAGAATAATTTATATCATTTTCTATTTCAGTTAGATTTTCACTAATTAATAAAGACGATTCTACATTTTGTTTATCAATAATATTAAACTGTTCAATTAAATCATTAATTTTTGATCTCTGTATTTGAAAATTTTTTAATTGGGAACTAGTATTTTCTTTTTGAGTTCTAAATTCTAATAAAGCGGTTTTACCTAATATCCTAGAGGCTGATAAAGGGTTTTGCTCACCAGGTAACTCTAAAATTAATTGATCAATTCCTAAGGTTTGCAAATTAGACTCTGCTACTCCTAGATTATTTACACGTTTATCTAAAACTGCATTGACAGCCTCTAATTCTTCTTTAGTAACTTTACCATTATCTTTAATTAATTGAAGCGTTAGTTGAGAACCTCCTTTTAAATCTAAACCTAATTGTAAGGGGAAATTAATTAATAAATAAATAGAAAAAGTCAGTAAAAAAATAATAAAAAAAAGCCAACCTTGCCTTCTTTTCATTTCTTAAATACTCCCATTGATTACTTCTTCGACTTTTTCAACAATTTGATGTGGTTGAATTATTGTTAAATTTTCTAAATTCCCGTTGTAAGGAGTGGGAATATCCTGACTAGATAATCTTATAGGTCTCGAATCAAGATCGTCAAAACATTCTTCAGTGATCAAAGCAATTAATTCTGCTCCAATCCCCCCAGTCTTCATACATTCCTCGACAATAATTACATTATTAGTTTTTTTTATTGATTTTGCAATTGTTCTCATATCAAAAGGTTTTAAACTTATCAGATCTATCAATTCCACATCAATATTTTTCTTATCTAAATCTTCAATAGCCTTTAAGCAATGATGTCTCATTCTTGAATAAGTTAATATTGTAATATCTTTACCCTCTTTGACTAAGTCAGCCTGATCCAAGGAACAGATATAATCTCCCTTAGGCAATTCCTCAGATAAATTATATAAAAGAACATGTTCAAAAAATAGGACAGGGTTATTATCCCTTATAGCTGCCTTCATTAATCCTTTTGCATTAGTAGGTGTACTACAAGCAACAATCTTAATTCCAGGGACTGCGTGAAAATAAGCCTCTAATCTTTGACTATGTTCAGCGCCGAGCTGTCTACCAACTCCACCAGGACCACGAACAACCGCAGGTATTTTGTAATTACCGCCACTTGTATATCTGAGCATGCCCATATTATTAGATATTTGATTAAAGGCTAATAGTAAAAATCCCATATTCATACCTTCAACTAT
>CESQ01010028.1_pt1 | contig 10175 bp, 7 predicted proteins | sample 361401 | NCBI WGS metagenome assembly CESQ01 (sample SAMEA2622119, study PRJEB7988) | marine metagenome | isolation source: saline water (ENVO:00002010), including | reverse complement strand
GTCATGCTACCAGATTCAGAACTAGGAGTTGGTTTCGGCGAGTTTTCGATTCCATTAGACACGTTTAATGATTCGAATGAAGATGCTATGAGGCTCATAGAGCATCTTAGAGGTTCATTAGTTCCCGAAAGACCTATTCCCACGATTGAGGGGCTCATGAGAATAGGGAGTGAATATCGAATAGACTCGAAGATTTCGGATATTGAAGACGCGTTTCTAACTCATTTGTCTCTTTCAAGCCTCAGGTAAGTGATTTGTCATCAGTCATGTTGATAGACGGGTGTCCTGACAGCAATCCATAACATGCCAAAGTTCTACGGATTCGGTTCATGCATAGTTTGTGGCATTGAGTGCACATCTGGTAACTTCCTGATACACGATGGCAAGAGATACTGTACTGCATGCTGGATAGAGAAGAACAACCCTGATCATCCAAACAAGGAAGAGGTAATGGAGAAGGTTCAGGCATCTGTGAAAGAATGGAAGTGCGCAAAGTGGACTAGAGAAGAGGGGCCGTTACCCTTGGGTCCTATGTCGGTAAAGAAGTGAGGTCTTAGATGGGGAATGACTTCGTTCCAGATGACTTAGACGCATCAAATTGGGAAAATCTAGAGCCCCTGACTAGGGACCTCTTGGATAGAAAATTAAGTTGTTCGGGTTGCTTAGAAAATCTAATTTCAGACTCATCCAAACTAGCAGAACATGTTTCTGAGACCGGAGCACTGTTGTACATTGGAATGACGTGTGACACAGAGAGCGAGGAGAAGAAAGGTAGTTTCCTAGAATTTGTTAGCAATGTAAGGCCCAAGCTGTCTGAGTTCTCCGATTCACTCAATAGACGGATTGTGAATCATCCATCCGTAGATGACCTCCCTGAAAGATACGACCTGATGCTTAGAGGGATGAGGAATGATATAGAGATATTCCGAAAAGAGAACATCCCTCTAGGAGTCAGGCAGACGGAGTTAGTAACAGAGGCTCAGTCAATTAACGGTGCTATGACAGTTGATTTCCATGGAGAAGAGATGACCTTTCCACAGATGAGCAAATTCCTAGAGTCAAACGATAGATCGGAGCGTCAGGCTGCCTGGACCACGATGGCAGGGAGAAGGATGGAGGATAACGAGAGACTATCGGAAATCTTCGACGAGTTGATTTCGATAAGACACCAGATTGCTCTAAACGCAGGATTCGAAAGTTACACGCAATATATGTTCAGAGCGATGCATAGGTTCGACTACACGATTGAAGACTGTCTAGAATTTCATGACTCTGTAGAATCCGTATGCATCCCAATACTCAATGAAATAAACATGAGCAGGAGAGGAGGGCTTGGAATTAGCGAATTGAGACCTTGGGATGTTAATGAAAAGGGAGGTTCGGGCCCTGATATTCACGGCAAAGATCCACTAAGGCCATTCCAGACCGTTGAAGAAATGGTAGAGAAGCTGTCCGAAATGTTCAATGAAATCTCAGAAGATCTCGGTGGAAAATTCGACAGACTCGTAGAAATGGATACCCTTGATCTGGACACCAGAAAGGGCAAGGCCCCAGGTGGTTACCAATACTACTTGGAGAAGAGCAGGGTACCTTTCATTTTCATGAATGCGGCTGGTCTACAAGGTGACCTGGAGACAATGATCCATGAAGCAGGTCATGCCTTCCACTCACTATACTGTGGCCATCTGGAGCTTATTGACGAGAGAGACTATCCTATCGAGTTCGCTGAGGTCGCATCCATGTCAATGGAACTACTAACACAACCATGGTGGGACAAATTCTACGAGAATGAAGAAGACGCTGCAAGAGCGAGGAGAACCCATCTAGAGGGAGTGGTGTTCTTGCTTCCGTGGATAGCTACAATAGACTCCTTCCAGCATTGGATTTACGCTAACCCGGGTCATTCCAGGGAGGAAAGAGCAGAGGTATGGCTCTCAATAAGGGACAAATTCGGATCTGACATGGACTGGACTGGTCATACAGATTTCAGAGAGGTTTCTTGGCAGCAGCAGGGCCATCTATTCGGCGTACCTTTCTATTACATTGAATACGGGATAGCGCAACTCGGATCACTGCAACTATGGGAGACGCAAATGGGAGATCCACAAAAGGCATTGGATGACTATGCGAATGCGATGTCACTAGGAAACACAAAGACCCTTCCAGATCTCTTCGAAGCGGCAGACCTGAAACTAGGATTCGACGAGGGACACTTCCTCTCCCTACTCGGGATGGTCGAATCGGAGCTATCGGAATTGGCTGCTTAGTCTTCGGACTCCGAGACCTGCGCGCTAGTCACGCAGGCCCTCGGATGTCACGGTAAAGACTGCCTCACCCTCGGGTAGATTAGGGCTGTCAATTAGGCGAGCAATTCTACGGCCCCCCTTTGACTTCCTGAGGTAAAGGCGGAATGTGCTAGCGTGTCCGACGATATGCCCTCCTACTGCTCTGGTGGGGTCTCCCCACATCGCATCTGGTTTCGCCTGAACCTGGTTTGTCACCAAAACGATCGCATTCTGAACATCTGCGACCTGCTTGAGTTCCTTCATGTGTCGGTTTAGCTTCTGCTGTCTGGGAGCCAACATCCCTCTGCCGACGTACTCGGCTCTGAAGTGACTTGTCAGAGAATCGACAATTATCACTTTCACATCAATACTCTTTGCCATCCTCTTGATCTCATCGACAAGTAACATCTGGTGAGCAGAATTGTAAGCCCTGGCTACGTGTATCCTATCCAGAGCATCTTGAGGGTCCATGTCCACTCCTTCTGCCATCTGAGCTATTCTCTCAGGTCTGAATGTGTCTTCAGTGTCAATGTAAACCACTTCGCCATCTAGTCCTCCCTGCTCCAAAGAAAGAATGCAGTTAACTGCTAACTGATGCCCAATTTGCGTCTTTCCACTGCCGAATTCTCCGAATACCTCTACTATTGCCTGAGTCTCGAAACCTCCACCTAGAAGTTCGTCCAGAGCTGAAGCTCCTGAGGTCAACTTCTGGACTCTCTTCCTCTTCTCGAGAAGTGCCACTCCACTAACGAAACCCCCAATATTCGCTAGCTTCTTTGCTCCTGCGATAATCTTGGCAGCTACTGCCTCTCCCAGTTCTGCTTGGTCTGATAGTTCAGATGGACTCATCACAGCTATCCCAAGAAGTTCCTCAAAACCTGCTTCTCGAAGCTTCTCCGCAGTTGCAGGACCCACACCTGGGAGATCCTCGATAGTTGGCTCTGCATCGTCGACATCGATCACAATTTCTTCTTCTTCCATTTTCTCACTCGCTGTTTCTTCGCTCATCCTGTTCACCAATACTTCTCTGTCATTTATCCGGGGTATATGAACAAATGAAGGACCCCTTGTCGCTCTATGAAAGTAGTCATTCTTTGAGAATCCTTTCAGTACAGCGATTTTTCACTTTCACTTTATTTTCTGGTAGCGGGTGATGGATTTGAACCATCGGTCTCCGGGTTATGAGCCCGACGAGATAACCTGACTACTCCAACCCGCTACCTTCGCGCTGGGGCCTCGATTATTTGAAGCGAGCGGGGATAAAAACGAATTAGCGATGGCAACAGTATTGTGATGTCAGCATTCCGACAACATAGGAACCCACCATGGATGGTCATTTGCTAATTCAGAATGCGACCCTGATTTTACCGGATAGGGTTGTCGAGGGAGACTTGCGTGTTTCTGATGGCTCGATCGCGACCATAGCACCTGGAGGGGGATTGGATGCCGGAAGCAATGAGGCAGTGATCGATGCAACAGGCTTGCACTTGCTTCCAGGAGCAATCGATCCTCATGTTCACTTCAGGGAGCCTGGAAGTACCGAAAAGGAAGATCTAGAGAGCGGAAGTAGAGCTGCTGCTGCAGGGGGAGTCACCGCATTCCTAGACATGCCCAACAACGATCCCAATGCTACAAACCGTGCGACTTTAGAACGAAAAATTGCTATCGCTTCAAAGAAGTCTGTTACCCACCATGGATTCTTCATAGGTGCTACCAACGACAATATCACCGATTTGCAAAGCGTGGAAGGCATGGAGGGTGTTTGTGGAATCAAGATTTTCATGGGCAGCAGTACTGGAGACCTACTCGTAGATCAGCAAAAGCAACTGGAGAATATCTTCGCCAACACAGGAGGGATCATCGCGACCCATGCAGAAGATGAGGAACGCTTGCAGCAGCGTTCTGCAAAGTTCGAACATCGTACTGACATTGCGTCTCATGCAGAATGCAGAGATGTTGAGTGCGCTTTCCTAGCCACCAAAAGAGCAGCTTCCCTAGCCAAGGATCACGATCATCGTCTTCACATCGTCCATCTGACAAGCCAGAAGGAAGCAGACTGGTTGCAGAAAAACAAAGGCGATCTCATCACTACCGAGGTGTGCACCCAGCACCTGACCTTCGATCAGGATGATGTTGAGAGTCTGGGGGAGCGAGTACTGATGAATCCACCAATTCGTTACACGGAGGATCGAGACTCTCTTTGGAGGAGGCTGAAGGATGGTACCATAGATTGCGTGGTCACCGATCATGCCCCTCACACACTGAAGTCTAAATCTGTGGGTTTCCCTGACGCACCAGCTGGAATGCCAGGTGTCGAGACATCGTTACCGCTAATGCTGACTCACGCATTGGATGGGAAATGTAGCGTCTCGGAAGTAGTTAGCTGGATGTGCGAGGGGCCTGCTAAGGTATACGGCATTCAGAACAAGGGCTCTTTAATCGAGGGATATGATGCTGACTTGACTTTGGTCGACTTGGAAACTAAGCGAACCATAACCGATGCAGATACATGGACGAGGGTTGGATGGACTCCATACGATGGTATGGAGCTCACCGGATGGCCAAGATACACAATCGTGGATGGAGAGATAGTCCACAAAAGAGAGGAAAATGGACCACTCCGTGGATTACCGGTTGCACTACCGGGCTCAGTTGGTAGAGCACTCAGGTTCGGTTAGTGCCCGACCCTAGTCCTCGCAACCCTCTGCTTCGGAATCATTGCATGGGTGAGTCTCTGTCTCTTCGGATGACTCTGCTGAGTCCTCATCAACCCGATCAGGCTCCTCTGAGACATAGTTGTACTCTACTGGCTCATTTCCTGGGAGTTCCAACTCAACCATCATTTGTAGGTCAGTCGTCCTATGGACTGTAGCTCCGCCAGCTGAGAAGGCGTAGACGTAGTCCCCCATGAACATCGATCTCCTAATGCTCGTCGATCCTGACCACCAACTTGACAGGCCCTCCTCGTTGTAGAACTCCGAGTGCTCAACCTGACCATGATTTGATAGGGACCCGTTTTCGATGTCAATGTTGATCATCTTGAGCATCGAGACGTATTCGTACCCGTAGTGAGAGTAGACCTTACCCTCGATCTCAATCTCGTCGTAGACGTACCTGTGAGTGGACAGTGGGACTGCCAAAAGGGACTCAGGAGCCCAGAAGGTGAAAGCCTTGTGCTCGTAAGTTGCTTCGGAGTAGGACCAAGACCAGCCGCATATCATGATGTCCTCGCAGTTCTCGTCGGCGTACGCAGGAGTGAGTGGAAGGGTATCAGAGAGACTCGGATTACTGGTGTCACTGACATCGAAAAGGGAGACTTGTGTAATGGACCAATCAAGACCGAGCCCATCCTCGCCTCCAGCTATTCCAATGGTGAGCAGGTTGTCATCGTCAATTGGATGGATGTAAGTTGAAACTCCGGGTACGTGCAGTTCCCCCAGAACAACCGGGTTGTAGGGGTCGGAGAGATCGAGAACCCATAATGGGTCAATATTCATGAAAGTCACTAGATAGCCCCTATCTCCGACGAATCTAGCACTCCAAATCGTCTCTCCTTCTGCAATATCTCCGAGGAAACCGATCTGATCGAGCTTCCCTTCTCCATCATCCATCAAGATAGTGACCTGGTTTGTAGGTCCTGTCCAGACTAGTTCGCCATTCTCGTCTGTTTCAGCCAACCTCCACCACATCCACCAGTTGTCGGAAGTCGAGGCGACGCGGATCGAGCCATTGTGCTCACTTATTGAGAACTGGTCGTTTACCGTCCCCTCGACCCTTCCTGAAGCGAGATAGGTGGTGTGATTCGCATCGCTGATGTCGAATGAGTGGATGTTCGTAGCATCCTCCCACTCAGAGTTCCTCCAGAACCACCAGCCGTCGTTCGCTGGCTCGGCTAGAACAAGGGTGTCCTCGGAGGAGTAGACATGGGCCCATGAGGATGTGATGTGGTCAACCTCAAGAGATACTTCTTCATTGAGCATCTGCATTGTCATTATAGTAGTGAATCCCCGTCCTGCGCTATCAGAGCTCGCTGAGAACTCTGTACACTGCTCGTAAGTCAGAGGATGGGTGAATATCTCCCCTTCCCTGATTTCGTATATGTGTGGTACGAAATCATCCAGAGTGAGCCCTGAGATGACCTGCTCATTGTCTAGAACTGTCTGTTTAACACTCTCATTCCAGATATCCATCCTCTCATCAGTATCTTCTACTGACCAGTAGTCCTGTGGTAATTCGACCCAGTTTCTGATTCCGTCGAAGTATGTCCAAAGGTGCGTTACTGAACGAACTGTTCCATCAACCATCCTTGCCGTGTGGTAGTTGCCCTCGATGTACATCTCCTTCTCTACAACTGGAGATGATCGATTCGTTATGTCTACCACGGTGTACTTGACGAGGTTCTGAACCTTCGTGTAGCTGTAGGTCACGTCACTGAACGGGTCGGTAGCCGTGACTTCCTCGGACATCAGCGTCCTGAGATCGCTATCTTCGGGTAGAGACCAGTAGTATATCGAAGAGGAGATGACCAGCCTGTCCCCCTCAATCATCATCTGAGTAGGATTCCCCTCTATTGTTAGGTTGGACTCCAATATGAGTTCACCAAACTGAGGGACACCCATGATTAGCAGTAATTGACCGTTCAGCATGTAGATGTGGTAACCGTCAGTCTTCAGGAAGTCCGCCTCGTCTACACCTGCCTCCTGATTATTCGTACCAGAAAACTCTCCCTCACGGGATTCAGTGGTCTGTCCGGACCCAGTCCCTCCAGCATCGACAGCCGAGTCATCGGCAAGAGCCAATTCTGGTTCTGCGAAGATAGAGCCGCCATCCATCCTCATCATCATCGGTTCTGTGACCCAGTGCCAGTAGCTTTGTTGGTCCAGATTAACTATCATCTCGTCGTACACTGCCGTCTTTAGATCCTCCAGAAGTGTCTCGCATGCATCGTAGGTATGTAGAGAGGGGGAGGATCTAGTCCTCTCTGGCAGATCTAGCTTGGGATAGTCTCCCTCTAGTGCATCTATGGTCCTATCAATGTCCTCAATGACCCCGTCTACAGCCTGTAGACATCCGGCTGTCATCATCAAGAGCATCATCGAGAAAGCTCGAATGGATTTTCTCCTCATGTCTTTACCTCCATGATTCCTTATTTCAATACAGTAGTGGGTTACATGCACCAACGATATTTCAAATTCCGATTGGATCGTAATTCACTGGCTCACGCACTTGAGAAATATTACCCGGTGCTGGATCGTCGGAATCCTCCTCTTCTTCGCTCGTCATTTCAACGCCACCAGGGTGCTCACTGGTGACAAGGCTCTTAGTGCCGGCTAGGAAAATCAGCGCGGCGACCTGCATGTCCAGTGTTTTGTCCATGAAACCTTAACATCGTCATCTGTGATTTAAACAAATTGGCGGCATGTGTCGGTGATGTTTCAGAAATTTTCCGGATATTGGTGCGAACACCGGGAGTTGAACCCGGGTTAGCAGGTTGGGAACCTGCTGTCATAACCACTAGACCATGTCCGCTTCAATCCAGGGAGGAAGTCTTGGTAATTGAGAGGCTCGGTTTATACAGAATCGGAATACCCTAGACTAGTCGACGAAGTGCTTCCATTGACGAGTCTGCATCTCCCAATGATTCCAAGCAATCGTCAATCTCCCCTTCTGAAAGGGCCCTCTCTGCGGCTGCAAGATATCCCTCGGTAGAAATCCTATCTTTGTTATCCGCTCCATGACCCGATGACTCGAGCCTCTTCCTGAGTTTTCTCCAATCTCCAGATAGGAATTCGAGCATCTCTCGGGCCTCTTCGACACTAGAATGGAAATCATCCAGCTCTCCGGCTAGTGCGCTCAGACTTTCTGCGGACTCAATCCATTTTCCTGCATCCGCAGACGATTTCGCCTCAACCAGTCTTCTACTCCACTCAGAACCCGAGTCCCCTGATGGTATCCTGTCCTCGATGCTCTTGACCTGTCTCAAAGACCTCTGGACAGTGGCTTTCGCTTCGGATTCCTTCCTAATCGACCTAGTCACTCCTTCCGAGAGTCCTATTGCAAGAGATGCATTTCCAGAATCTAAAGCCTCATTGGCATCTTCCAACCTCTTATTCAGATCGTCAATAGAGACGGAATCGTACGACGAAACCTCGCTCTTGGCCTCCTCCAAGGAATCTCTTGCTCGTGACATTAGGTCTTCTACATCATCCATCTGGGATGGGATCTCTGAAACAATTGCCAATGCATACTGTGGATCTTCATCTTCCATGGCTTTTTTTGCTTCATTTACGGTTGATCGGAGTCCTTGGACCAAGTGACCTTGCGAATCAGAGATAGCTTTCTCAGCCTCATCGATCGCTTCTATGGCATTCTGCCAATTGGACTCAATCATCTCTGCCTTGGACTTAGCCTCCCTGAACCTGCTTTCAGAAGCCCTGAGTGAGCCGTTTTCAAGTTCGGTCAAGGCGTCTTCGAAAATCTTCCTTGGCCTACCTGGGAAACCTGTAACTTTCTCGGCTTTATTGACAGAGATTTCAGATTGCTCCCTGATCTCTTCGACGTCAGATACGAATGATGCAATCCTGGTTGCTTCCCTCTTGGCCTCGGAGATTAGTTCAGTACCTCTTTCAGGATTTTTCCATCCTTGCTCTCTTGCCATCTTTAGCAGAGAGTTTGGTTGCTGCATCAGTGTGTTCCCAGACTGTAGACCAAGGATATGCCTCTCTGCATCCTTGAGTCGTTCAGAGAAATCTTGCCTTTCTTCCTCTAACCCGTCTTTCGTGAACAGTATGGGCACAGTGGTGAATGAGGCGGCAAAAGTCATGATTAGGAGAGATGTAAGGTTTGATTCCAGGACAATCGGAATCGCAAGAGTGAATCCAATTGTTGTAATCAGGCCCCTCCATCTCCTTGTTTTCACATCGGACCCTAGCATACTCCTCGATGTAGAATACAGGATTGCAGAGACAAGGACCAGAGCGAGGACTGCGATCACATTTCCTTCATCCCGGTTTACCGCTGCTATTGCCAGCAGTAATGGCCAGGAAACGCAGCATGCAGTAGAGATTCGCATCCTCTCGGTTGGTCCAAATTCCACTAGGTCCTGAAGAAGTAGTGCAGAGGAGAACAGGATTAGGACCGGTACGTACCTGTACAGTGGAGAAGATCCAGACCCGAAAGAAGAGAAGAGCCACCAAGCCCCGAATAAAATGAGGAGGATCTGAAAGAGCAACGATACCCTCTCCACTCGCGTTCGATGTTTGGCGACGACACGAGAAGGGTAGTCTGGAAGCATCACCATATACCCGAAGATAAAGAGGGGGTCAATATGTATACGGTTCCAAGTGCAGGGTAGGGACAGGATTATTCTGAGTTCCTGTACCATGCAACGAAAAATGCCGATATTCCGATTAGCACAGCAAAGATCACTGATGTTGAGATTCCTGCTTGGTCCTTTACAGATACCTCCATTGGAATATCCCCATATGTCCCTGCTGAAGCGCTATCCCAACTAAGGTATAGATCCTCAACGGTATTGTTCTGTATCTCAAACTGGAACTCTATTGTCGCCTGTCCGGGGCCTGATTCCAAAGTGGCTGCGAAGGGTTCTTCGGTCCATCTTCCACAGATATCTGACAGGCATACTCGAGCGAACGCAGGATCTGAACCATCGTTTTGCACTAACACTGAGAGCATCACACTACTTCCAACCCTAGCATCATCAGGAAGTGTCGCTTCGACCACTCTGATGTGCGCCCCGCTCCTAGGCTCAACGGTAATCGAGATTGGCTCTTCCCTGATATTTCCCTTGGAGTCGGTTGCTTTCACAGTGATGTTATGAGTACCCTTGGTCAGAAATGAGAGGCTTATTGGTTCGAAGACTGACCAGTC
>CESQ01212253.1_pt1 | contig 10179 bp, 13 predicted proteins | sample 361401 | NCBI WGS metagenome assembly CESQ01 (sample SAMEA2622119, study PRJEB7988) | marine metagenome | isolation source: saline water (ENVO:00002010), including | reverse complement strand
TATATTAACCATTTGATTTTAAAGTCATCTACGACCATTTTTAGTGCAACAAGTTCGTTACCAAGAATTCTTACTGCGACCTCCATTTTTCCTGTATTATCTTCTCTATCTGCCATTTACATATTCCTTTCTATGTGTGGTTTTAAATAATTGGCCCAATAAACTTGAGCATCTTCTAAGTAGTGTCCACCTTCTCCTAGGTCCCAATTACGTTTCATACCATCCCAAGTCCAATTACTATGCTTATTTAAAAAATTTTCGTTATTTTTAAAATGTTTATAACCTGGGTGATTTGCTACTTTCAATTGATAAATTCCATGCGGTGAATTACCGTCATCATAACGGTAGTTTAATTTCCAATCTTCGTTTAATAAATTTCCTTTAACATCACAACCAAACCATTGTATACATGGTGTATTTAATTTTTCAAAATGTAACACAACTGCATAATAATAATTTAACCATTCTAATATATTTCTAGGATAACTGTTTATGCTACGCCATATTCGCATAAAATTTTCATCATCTTTATTTGATCCAGGTAACCTTATTAATGCATTATCTAAGATATAATCTCTTACATTTCTTGCATTGTAAAATTTATCACTGTATGCTAATTTACCTTTTTCATCGCCTTCTGCAAATGTTATATTTCGTTCAAAGAAACTCCATTGTATAAAAACTAAATCAACCGGTTCTTGTATTTTATCTAAACAACGTTGCAGTATTTGAAAGTTACAATCACCTCTGTGCGAATAATTATGTTCGTCTGCATTAAACATATTAGACGTTAATGCACTATATCTATCTTCCTTAGGGTTAGTAAGTTCCATTCCGGTAGTATGACTACAGCCTAACCAATAAAACCGTCTTCGTTGTGTATCCAAACTTTTCCACCTCGTTGCCTAAAGTCGTGTAATGAATTTTGTAATAAACTAAAGTCCTCATATAAATGTGAACTATCGTTATCATAATCAAATATATTACTTAGGTAAACACTTGCTGGAGTTATATCTAATAGGTTAGTTATATACTCAGGTTCTTGTACTACGTTAACAAGTGTCCATGTAATATTACAATCGCTTATGTCCCTCTTTCCTATCTGTTCCCATAATGGGTCTTTTATATTATAGTTAAATTCAGGATTAAGGTCAACCAGTTTCTCGCGTGGATCTATATTTTCTTTATACAACCAATTAAACATTTGTTTTTTAATTTCTAAATTATCTTTTCGTATATCAAAGAAGTGTATGTCGGTTGCACTAGTTTTATCTAATAACCAAAAACACTTTAGTCCAGCCAATACACTTATAAGTCTTTTATCATTAGCAACCATAATGCGTTCGCGATCGCTAATAGCATCATCTCCTGTTATCCAAACAGATGGCTCCATTACTACATCTGCTAGTATTGATAAATCTTCCCAAGGCCAATGTTGAACCTGTTCGTATATTTTACGTACAGTTTTACGTCCTTGACTGTCAATTAATTTTTTTATTTCTGCCATTGCTGATTGTTTATTATTGTTTTTACATGAGAATCTAATACTAAACAATCATCATTGAATAATTGTATATTTTCTATTTTATATGTTCGTCTTATTGCACTTATAAATTCTATAATACTATGTAACTGTTGACCGTTTGCACAAGCCCAACCTGTTCTATCATCGGTGCTCCTGATCCAATCATTTTCAACAGGATCTCCCCACCAAGTTCTCCATATACCTTTTGCATCTTCATGTAAAGGACCAGGGTTAATTAATTCAACTATTACTGTGTCTAATTCATGTGTGCCTTTTACACGTTTCAATGGTATTTGATGTTGTACAATACCACCATCTTCTCCAATAATAAAATGGGCCCCAGCATCTGTTGTGCCTTGTTGATAATATATTGCTTGACCTAATGCATTTAATACACCATCACTAGTACGCAATTTTAATGTTGTAGCTTTTTGATCAGGCAACAAATCGTCAGGCGGAGAGTATGCTCCCTGCACCCATGCTCGTTTATCAGGTGAGATCCATAATTTATTTTCGTGAAATTTAAACTTCATCAGTAAATTTAATTTGTTTCCATATTTCTAAATTCGGTAGTGCTTTATTCAATCTTTTTAACATATCTATTTGCCATTGTATCATATCAAACCCGTATAAGAACGGAAAAAAGCTATGTACAAAGGCGGCAAAAGTTGCGTATGCTAAAAACATTGTTTCTTTTAATCCTAACCACATGTGCTTAAAATAATCGCTAACTTTGACAGCTTTAGTACTGCCACTTGCTAACTTTGCTTCCTTCAAATGACCCATCACTAAACTCCTGTGTTCGATCTATTTTTCGTAGATTATTATCTACTTTTATTTCTTGTACTTTATGATATCTAACTTTAGGTATCTCTCCTAAATCTAATTTAGATTTACTTAATGTGCCTGTGTAGTATATTGTACAATAACCATTTACTTGTCTGCATAATGCTAAATCTGCACCAGCACTTACTACTTTACGTTCTATTTGTTCTGGATAAACACGTATACCACATTCACCCATTTTAAACATATTCAATTCACGGCCTACTAACTTATATCCGTTATCTGTTTCTTCTACTAAATCTCCACTACGCCAAGGTCTATCTTGTACTTTCCAACGTGCTATGATTTGTCCATCTTCTATATGTACTTCGCAATCTGGATTGCTATCTAATGTATAAGTGTTTGCAACTTCACTCATTAATACATTAGGAGGTACTTCTGTTGCACCATAAACATTGTAAACACTTTGAGCACCTTTGCTACGTAAATCTTCTAAGCAACCATCAGCAGTATAATCACTTCCAACAATGCATTGTTCATAACTGCTTAAATCTAAAGTGGCCCAACGCCTGTGCTTATGTAATACACGCCACATATTAGGAAGTATTAATCCGTGTGTAGGTCTTATTTCATGCACACGATCTATAAAACGAGGCGATACATCTGTTTCTATATATAAATCACAATTAGCTAATATACAAGGATATAAACTCATTGTAGTAAATGCTATGCCTCTTGTACTGTATAAACTTAACATTTTACTTCTATCTGTTAAGCCAAACCAATCAGCATTAAATTTACTAATATGTTCAATTACTTCCGGGGAATGTGTTACAGAATGAGGATGTCCTGTTGTACCACTTGTAGTACAAGTAACTTCCATGTTTTCTATTTTTTCTATTATGTGACTTCTGAAATGATCGTTGTCACTTTCTAGGTACGGGGTTCCGTCTATGTATATTTCCATTATTCGATTACGTAGTTCATGATGCCTTTAGATACTTATGTTGAACACCTGTCATTTGATGAGCGTCTTCTAATATCTCATGTGGTTCAGCACCGTCATACAAATGTTCTTTAGAATATTCATACACATTTGGTGCATACTTAGCAACAGCCGTTTGTTTTTCTTTGAGATATTTAAAATCAATTTCTGCTAGAGGTAGAATGTCAGGATCTATGTTCAGTTTGCAAATATCATCGTCCCACCTATCCAAATAACGGTGTTGCTGAGCCCATTGATAATCCAAATAAATGTTTCTTCCTAGATATGATCTAGGTGACTTATACCAATCCCAATTCTTTTGTATGTGATCATTTGCCAATCCATATTCTCCCCACTTTTGCCACAGTGGATGATCTCTACGTTTTGAAAGTGTGTAATGAAAACTCACAAAGTCTGCTGTCTGATTTTCTAACTTTTGTATTTGTCTTGAATATGCTCTTTTGGTAAAATCACTGATGATTCCACCTTTGTATTTGTTCAGTGCTTTGTCCAACATCTCCATGCCACTCTGTGCAATGTATATTGAATTGGCTTCCATTGGATCAATAAAACCTTGAGCCATGCCAATGGCACAAACATTCTTAGCCCATGCTTGATCAAAATAACCCTGCTCCCATTGTATAAGTTTAGGATCTCTGAGCATTTTGTATCCATCCCAATATCGTATAAAACGTTCACGAGCTGAATCTGGGTCTTCTGAGTTTTTATCAAATATATAACCAGAACCCATTCTACTGTATAATGTAATAATAAAATTCCAGCCATTTGCTTGTGCATACGACTGTGTGTACGGTCGCATTTCTGTTTTAGGATCATTGTATGCAATAGGACATACCCACGCAGATTGTGTGGGCAAGTGTTCCATGGCATTCCATTTTTCTTCCATTGTTTTCATTATTATACGATTAAATCCTGTGCAATCCAGAAATAAATCGCCGCCAATGGTTCTACCATCACGTAACTGTAATGATGTAACATAACCATCTTCGTCTTTATGAATGTGTTCAACGTGTCCTTCTGTGTGTTTAACACCCAGAGGCATCGCAACTTGATTTCTAACAATCAAAGGAAAACGTTCAGCATCTACATGCCAAGCATACGAATGCCAATCACCTAATAAAAAATCGCCATTGTTATCATAAGGTGATTTATTATTAATGGCCAATTGATATTGTTCTGTTACATGATCAGATGTTTCCCACCATTTGTATTTGCCCTGTCTAACTAATTCTAGCCAATAATCATAACTCTTATGATCTATTCCAAATGTGCCATCATTATCGTAAAAGAAATCATCTTTCTTAAGACTGCCATAATAAGAATTTTTAAATGCTTTGTCACGCCATGAGTATGAAAAAGCATAATATTGTTGTTCAGTGATATCACAGTCCCAGTGATTTTGTACACGTGGCATGGGTTTTTCTGTGTTCCATGCACCAAACATATTACCAAGTTTGTATATACTGTGTGTGCCTTGCATCCATTTCTTTTCATCGACATCCAGCCATTCTAGCATGTCGCCGAGTTGAGGTATGGTGCTCTCTCCTACTCCTAAAATTGGAACATACGGAGACTCTACTAATTCTACACTTAACTCTGGGTGCTTCTTTTTCATTGTGGCCGCTGTAAACCAGCCGATCACCCCACCACCTAATATTGTGATTGATTTAATTTCTTTTTTCATACTACCTCTGCTACTTCACTTTGTACCATTTGCAAGTACTCTCTGTCGTCATCTGACAGAACTCTATAAAACTTACTTATCGTAGGGATTATCTGTTCGCACGTTTCATAATCCCCTAATTCAAAAAAATGTTGTAATTCATCCATACGAGATTTAATTTTTTCCTCGATTGGAATCTTTTCGTTATAACTATAGTTATCCTCAGAGTTCGTATTCAAAATTATAACTTTCTGCGTTATCTTGTAGCAATGTTGCTCCGTTACGTTCATGGAACCTTTTTGCCATTTCTGTTTTAGGACTCATTGTGATTAATCTATCAACAGATCCTGCATCTATAAACAAATCACGTAATTCAAGAATAATTTCTCTACCTGCTCCTGGTTTGTTACTCCATACTGTATAGGCGACAGCAATATCGCCATATTCTTCTTTATATTCTTCTAACTCTATTTCTGTAGTTGGAACATCTTTACAATAGCAAACACACACTACTGCTGACAAATCATCTAGAACGTACACTTGTTTGCCTTTTCCTGTTTTATCTACATTAGGTCTAACTGGATCTTCTTTAAGAATATCCATTTCCTTTATGTTAATTAATCTTATCATACTCTTTATAATATACCTCTGGATCAAACTCTATATCTATAATTTTACAAAGTTTGTCTGTATGGTATGTTTCTTTACTCCGTTCTTGTTCCATTTTAATTAAAAACCAATCATATATTTCTTGATGATTGTCTACTAGTCTTTGATTGTCATCATAATAATCAGTTATCATATCTGTATATATGTTAATTTTAGGCTCAATTTTAAGCCAATCACATAACATTAAATAACTACCTTTTTCTCTCCTTATAAAGAAATCATCATATAATATACTATAGCAGTCGCACACCGGTTTGTCAATGAACAAATGCATACTTTCATGTGAACCTTTAAATTCTTTTTCTAAATAATCCCACCTACTTTCGTATATATCTAACAATACCCACATGTCGCCTAAGACTTTTAATTTACCACTATTAAACCATTCTTCACATTTAGCACGATTTTCTTTAGTATCCATATCTACATCACGTAACGAAAATACACATTCTTTCACTGACGGGATAGGATGCTCCCATTGTTTAATAACATCTAATGTTCTATAAAAAGCATGATCGTTATTACCACGTGGCACTATACTTAATAACTGTTGTTTAGGGTCTAATATATGTTGTAAAAGATAATTAGGACAATGTGTTTGTGCAAACATTCTATCCCATTGATTATAATCACTACCAGGATCATCTCTTAATACATCTAAACACTTAGACATTATACTAGAATGTGCTTCTGCTTTACCTATATTTTTGGCTCTATAATCAAATGTCGCTTTTTGCATAACATGTTCAGCATCATATAAAGGCATACTACTAATAAATTCATTATTTTCAGGTATATGTCTATCATATTGTTGATAGAATCCTTTATGTTTACCAAGCATATATTGTAGGAAGTTTGCGCCTGCACCTCCATCTTGTGCAAGAAACACAATTTGTTTAACTAACCTATCGGCAGTCCATACACGTGGATCAATATTAATTCTCAGAGAGTTCATTTGCTAAAGGAAATATTTCTGCTATAACTTTGGCACACGCATGAGCAATCTCCATGTGTTCCTTTTGCGTACCATGTCCACCACGTAATTCAATATAATGTACCCAACTACGCAGAGTACCATTCATGTATAGTCTTGTTTTAGTTAAACCTTCTGGTAGTACTACACGAGCTTGTTCTTTTGCAATACCATTTTCAATAGCCCACTTGTAGGCATCCTTTGCTTCTTGTATCACTTTGTTTTGGTAGCTACTCCAAATCATTGCTAGACGTATATCTTCTTGATTATTTTCATCCAAGTCTACACTATTTTGTCTATTCTTTTTATCCTGCATACGAGCTTCACGATGTACAAACATATCACCTAATTCATTTACATCAGCATAACGTTGACTAAACTCTTGGAAACTAAAACTTCTATGTCTTACTATTTGGTGTGCAATATCTCTTGTAGTGTTTATTTCTAAACAAGCATTAACCATTTCTAGTGGTGACCAATGCTGATGTTTAATTAAATATTTTATTAATTTTTCATTTGTTTCTTTATTGTTTTGATTAGCTGGATTGCTTACTCTGGCACAATAAGCAACAAGGTCTTGACAGTTTTCTACGTCATGCCTACTTGTTGGTACTGTGAAAAAGTCTGCTGGTTTAGTATAGCTTATTAGTTTAACTTGCAAAATAATTCTCCTGATTGCCTTCTCGATGTATATCAAGTGTTATGCAGTGAAGTCCGCCGTCCCAAAACCATCTATACTTCCAAGGTATTACTGTATAGTCACTGCCTAAAGGTTTTGGTGGTGTGTTTGAAACGTAAACATGTCCTTCATCTCTTACTAAACAATTTACGTCAAAAAACGATTCTGATATATTTCCTGTCCAACTTTCTATTTGTTTATGTACAAATCTAAGGTTATCTATTTCATTCTTTTCTTCTTCTGTTAATCTTTCAAATTCAGGTGTATGTTGTATAAAATTCCAATTTGGAAATGTATCTATATATAGGTCTGTTCTGCTTTTACTTGTTAATGCTGTTCCGGGTCTAAGTACAGCAAATTGTCCGTCACTATGTCTGCCATCTACATATCCACTTCTATGTACATCTGTATTATATTGATTTGTTAACACACGATCTATTGTTTTTGCACCAATATTATTAGGATCAATTGTTGCTTCAACTGCTTCTTCAATGATAACTTTTTTGCCTAATCTAACAATACTAGGAGGACATATACCGGCAAATTCCGGAACTGATAAAAATCTTACATCATATCCTGATAACAAATATTCATTTAGTGTGTTACCCCACCACGCCATTGCTTTAGCATACGGTAAAAATACAAACAATGTTTGTCCGTATACTAAAAAATTATCTCTAGGATTCATTTCAGGACTTAATCTAGTATCGCCATCATAGAAAGGAGGTTGGGCAAAATGATGTTGAATTTCCTTTATCCATTTTTCATAGTTATCTGTGGCCATAATCCTGTGCCTAAACATGTCACGTTCAAAACAATCCTCAAACTCTCTCCATCTGTCAAATACTTCTTTTGGACTTGGCATACAAGGTCTACGCACTAATATACCATCGTCTTCCATTATACGTTGAAATGTATTAAGTTGTTCTTCTGTTACATTTTTTATGTTACGTAAGTTTTCTTGGTCCTTAGTATCTGTAAATATAACTTCTTCCCAGCCAGCCGGCCATGGTGCTCCTAACCATACTTCTTTGAGTGGTTGAAAACCTGTCCAGCTATTGATCATATTTTCTTCTCCATTCAACGTAGGCTTGTATCTTAATTTCGTATTCGCATACTTTAGGATAATTCAAACTGAGTTTACGTTCTTCTATTATACGTTTAAGCCATGCAGGATTAGCAGTACAATCTAAATAAAATTTTTCGTAAGTAGGTCTTTCCAATTAGATCCTCGTTAAGTCTGCAATGTAACCTCGCAAACTATGACCCCACAGATATTTGTGTCTAAACGGTACACTTAATAAATCTACTTTATGCTTTTTAAGTATTGATTCCTGTACAGGATCGTTGCCCATAGTCATATAAGTTTCTTCATTAATGGCAACACCATCTTGCTCAAATGGTGTGACACCCATTGTAAAGTCTGCCCAATATTGACAAAATGCATGTACTTCTTTTAATATAGTATCATCGCCAGTTTCTATATAGCGATCAACCCACCATTTATTACTGTTTAATTTTAACATTTCATTGATAGCACTATTAACAAATTTGTCCATTTCATTTATATTTTTAGTTTCACTTAACCATCGTTGACTAGACATACCTTGGGCTCTAACTTTAGGAATATCTATACATGCATTTGGACCATCATCGTCATCATGTCCTGAATAGTGTACTAAATCTTCACGTATCCATTTAATAAAATTTTGTCCATTATCAGGTTCTGCTATAATATTTGCTTCAGGTGCTATTTGTCTAAGAAGTTCTATACGTTCTTCATTTAATTCTTCACTGTCTGCCCACAACGTATCTCCTAGTCGTTGTACACTTTGAAAAGGAAATTTCTTTAAATTTGTATTATTTGGATTACGTTCAACAACTGTGCCATTGGCTTCTAAATTACCAAATATAGTACCATATTCAATATCTTTTTCAACACATGTATAAAGTTTATTTCCGTATACCCATAAATCATAACCTGGTGTAACTGGTGCATCTACATTTAATATAAGATCCATAAATGTAGTACTGTTAGCATTATCATCTTGTCCTGTTAGTTCACCGGAAATAAGCATTTCTTGCACAACTGCTGTATCAGGTTTATGTACTACAACACCATGTTCTTTTAATGTTTTTTCTATAACTGCTAAATCTTCTAATACTTCATCACTTATACGTTTAAATAAATCACGAATTGTAACAACACCTGCATCATCTAAGTGTAGCCAATCGTTCCAAAAGTCAGGTGTATAGAAGTCTGCTAATATACATTCTTTTAACTGACCGTATTCTTTCTTAACACTAACCATTTATTTCCTTATTCGTGAAGCATAATTACTCATGCTCTCCGCCTGGATCGTTGTCATCCAGTTTTACTTTTTGACCATTTACCCACATGTTTTGTCTTGCTCTTGGGAAACTGTGGTAACCTGATTTCAATGAAAACTTTGACATGGTTTCATTTAGTGCATCTGGTCGCTTGTCAGCTTCATTGAATACCAATGCTGTGATAAAAATACCACTGATTAATACAATATGGGCCACTGCACTAATTCCAAATGCTGTATAGCTTTCTACAATAGCAATACCAAAAATTGCACTCCACATAAAGCCAAGTATAGTAAATACCATATGTGCAACTCTTGGATCAAGTTTACGTAAAGGTGAGTGTTGAATTGTCATTACGCCATTCCAGCTGTCTCTGAGAATGATCCAAATTGCGATTGGCGGAAATGCTTTCCAGCTGTCTTTATTGCTCATACGTTTTCTCCTATTAATTAATTGCCACTTTTCTGTTCCGAGGCAAGTGACCAGCCCGTCAGCATTATGCCGCTAAGGCGTAATCTGAAGGTGCAAAATTATCGTTTGCATTTAT
>CESQ01046518.1_pt1 | contig 10184 bp, 8 predicted proteins | sample 361401 | NCBI WGS metagenome assembly CESQ01 (sample SAMEA2622119, study PRJEB7988) | marine metagenome | isolation source: saline water (ENVO:00002010), including | reverse complement strand
ATCATCATCATATTTAGCTGAATAGTCATAGAATTCTCTTTTTGTAATTATTTCTAGAGGTTCAAGGATATGTCCATCTAAAAAACCAACAGTAAATTCCCTACCCTCAATAAATTTTTCAACTAAGAATCTTCTGTTTCCATTAATTAAATTTACTTTTACATCTTCAAAATTAAATTTTGATAGATTTGGAACTTTTATAATGTCTATGCTGGATCCTTCTTTACACGGTTTTATGAATACCCCATCATGAAATCGCTCTTCGATTTCTAGCTGAGATTCAATTATTTCCTGAAATGTTTTAAAAACTAAGAAATCAGGAGTAGGCAAATTGTTTTTATTTAGTATGTTTTTGCAAATTTCTTTGTCCCAACTATTCCGGCAAGCTTCAAAATCTGAGCCAGTATAATTTATTCCTTCAGCCTCCATTTGAGATTGGAGAATACCACTTTCACCTTCTTCTCCATGCAATGCGATAAATACTAAACTAAAGTCTTTTAGTTTTGTTATGTCATTAAGGTCTGCATAATCAATTAATGTCGCTTCGTATCCGATTTTGGTTAAGGATTCAAAAATAAATCTTCCACTTTTAAGTGAAACATCTCTTTCTGAGGATTTACCACCATAAAGGACGCACACATTTTTCATCTCATCCACTTTTCAATCAAGCCCTTTGAAACCATAGAAACACTCCCTGCTCCCTGTGTAATCACAACGTCATATTTATCAATTTGCTCCTCTATTATGCTATTGATATTTTTATGATTTGTTAAATTGCAAAAGTCATTTCCATTTAATTCATTCAGTTTTTGCATCATTTTATTTGAACTTATGCCCTTTATTTCTTTCTCACTTGCAGCATAAATTGGTAGAAGAATTAGCTTATCAACCATACTCAATATGGATATGAAGTCATTGAAAAGCATTTTTGTTCTTGAATATCTGTGCGGCTGAAAAATCATAAGAACTTTTTTTCTCTTGAAATGTTTTCTTAATGAAAATATTACTTGTTCTATTTCTTTTGGATGATGTCCATAATCATCTATGTGAGTAACTTCTTTGTTTTTTATTGTTAAGTTAAATCTTTCAAGCCTCCTTTCAACTCCAGAAAAAGATTTTAATGCAGATCTAATTGTCCTTATACTTATGCCCTCCTCTATGGCTACTGCAACTGCTGCTACTGCATTATAAATATTGTGTTTACCTTGAAGTGACAATCTTAACTTATGATCTTTATTTGTATCATTAATACTGATTTTAAAGTCAACATAATCAAAAAAATATTTTATTTCGCTAATTACAATATCACTTTTTTTGCTTTGTCCGAATGTAATTACTCGTCTTTTTATTTTTTTTAATATCTCCCTAGTGTTTAGATCATCAACGTTAGCAACAACATATCCAAAAAAAGGAATATTATCTGTGAAATCTATGAAAGCTTCTTTCAATTTATCAATATCACCGTTATAAGCCTCCAGGTGATCATCATCTATATTGGTTATTACAGATGAATCTGGATAGAAGCTTAAAAATGACTTATCACTTTCATCTGCTTCAAAAATAAAGAATTTTCCATCACCAAGACGTGAGTTACCTTCTGAGCTCAATATCTTCCCACCTATAACGTACGTTGGACTTAATAAAGCCTGATTGAAGATATGAGCTATAAGACTTGTTGTAGTTGTTTTACCGTGGCTCCCAGCAACGGCTATTCCTTGATAACCTCTTAAAATACCACTAAGCATCTCAGCTCTTGGGACAATAGGAATATTTTTCTTTTTTGCAGAAACAACCTCTACATTTGCTGAATCAATAGCAGAAGATAATACAATTAAATCTTTGTGATTAACATTCTCGCGTTTGTGAGAATAATTTATCGCCACTCCTGACATAGCCAGCTTATCAAGCTCCTTTGTTTTAAGAATGTCGGAACCTGATATAGTAAATCCTTTCTTATGAAGGATTGTAGCAATTCCTATCATTCCAGATCCTCCAATACCAATGAAATGAATATTTCTTATTCCTTTAAATTGCTGCATTATCTTTCTGTATTTCATCAAACATAATGGAGGCCGCCTTTGAGTGGTCAATTGGAGGATTTATCTTTTTCCAATCTGCATGAATCTTCTTATGGATTATATCTTCTAGAAGATTAGATAATTCTTCAAGTGGCTCTTTTTCCTGGAAGACCCTACCCTGATTATTTTTCTCATAAAAAAGTGCATTAAAGTATTGATGGTTATCAATTGATTGTGGCAATGGAATCATAATCATTCCTTTTCTCTTTTGTGAAATCTCGCTAAGGGTTCCAGCTCCACACCTACAGATTACAAAATCACACCATTCAATATATTCATCTAAGTTATCTATGAATTCTTCAATTGACGCATTAACTGCATCACTATATTTTGAAACATTTTGGAGTTTATTTAGTCCGCACTGATGGATAACATTCAGTTTAATCTCTAATGCATTAATAGCGATAGGAATATTCTTATTGATGAAATCTGATCCCTGGCTTCCCCCAGTTATAAGAATATTGAGATTATCATTTTGCTGAAACTTAACTCCAGTTTTATTTTGAGTATTCGCAGGATTTCCGATAAAAAAATATTTTTCTTCATCGCTTATTGGAAAGGCGGTAAAAATCTTTTTAGCAAAGATGGACAGGATTCTATTTGAGGATCCAACTATTGAGTTTTGCTCATGCAAATATAAGTTTCTGAGTGTGACGATGCTAGCTAAACCAACTGGAACAGTTATGAATCCACCAAAACAAACTACTGAAGATATGTTCCTTGAAATGATAATTGATATGACTTTGTACAAAATTAGAGGTAGCTTAATTAAGAAAATAAATTTTTGACTTATGCTTTTTCCTCTAAAGCCATCTAAATCAAATCTAACAAATTCAATATTTTTACTTTTTGAAAATATTTTTTTTTCAAGATCAGTATTAGTTCCTAAAAATATGATTTTATTATTCTTTTGTAAGGCTTTTTTTGAGAAGCTTAGTGCAGGGAAAATATGTCCACCTGTTTTTGCAGCACAAACAATTATATTCTTCATTTATAGAACTTATTTTCGTTATTAATTCTTACAACTATAGCTATAAGACTCATCATTACAAGTAAACTAGTGCCGCCATAGCTAATAAATGGAAGAGTTAATCCTTTGGTTGGTAATAGTCCAATATTTACTCCAATATTTAAGATTACTTGAAGTGATATTAAAAACCCTATTCCAAAACATAGGTATCCCTGAAAAGGCCTAATTTTATTAAATGACTCAAAAGAAACCCTAAAAATACCTATCAATAAGAAAATATATAATGTAATCAAAGCAAGCCCTCCTACAATTCCTAGCTCCTCGACAAGAATCGCAAAAATGAAATCTGTATGTGCTTCTGGTAAAAAAAGATTCTTCTGAATACTATTTCCTAGTCCCAAGCCAATCCAGCCTCCCTGACCTAAACTTATTAAAGATTGAGCAAGTTGCCAACCACTGTCTTGAATATCTTCAAATGGATCAATAAAACTTAAGAGTCTTATCAGTCTATAAGGTTCTAAAAAAATTGCTATTGCACCAAGAATTGTAAAAAGTATTATCAAAATTAAAAATTGATAAAAAGATATCCCTGCAAAAAAAAGGAGTGCCATAACAATCAGACAGAGTATGGCCGTAGTGCCATAATCAGGCTGAATTAATATAAGAGAAGCAAAAAGAGTCAAAATAAATAGAGGTCTGGCAAAACCAGATGTTGAAGATATTTCTTCCAACCTTCTTACGCAATATCCAGAAATATAAATAAGCATGCAAAATTTAGCAACCTCCGAAGGCTGAATATTAATTGGTCCAAATCTTATCCATCTCAGGCTACCATTAACTTCAGTACCAACTCCGGGGAAAAAAAGTGCAATTAGTAAAATAAAAGATCCAATTAATAGCAGCCAATCAAATTTCTTTAATAAATCTGATGGGATTAGCAGAAAGAAACAAAAAATTACAAAGCCCAGTGAGATAAAAATTGCTTGTCTGGAAGCAAAGAAAAAAGGGTTGTCATAAATTGATTCTGCTCTGAACATGCTCGAAGATAGAACCATGATTTCTCCAAAAATGAGCAAGACTACAAATGTAAATAGAATCAAAAAATTATTTTTCTTAAATTCCAAAATTCTCCTCAATTAGTTTGTTGAATGCTAGGCCTCTTTCCTCAAAATTAAGATAGTCTTCTCCACTAGGATATCCTGGAGAAAAAAGGACATTTTGAATCTTAGCTTTAGAGATTTCTTTTAGAGCTGATTTAAGATCTTTACATTTAATCTTATTCTCATGCGTAACGCATGAGAATATCTCCTCTTTATGTTCACCACATATAAATACATGTCCGGGATTAGAAACCTTAATTTTTTTGTGCCCTTCTTTTTTTGGGCATCCCATCAATATCAAAGCATAGTCATCAAACATTTCATTGGCTTTGACTAAAGCAAACTCTAGTGAGTGAAAGTTAGTAGATTTTGAGTCATTAATGATATTTTGATTAATCTTTTCAAATCGAAATGGAAGATCTTTTAATTCTTTTATTTGTGGCGTCGATCCAGTGATGAATTTATATATTGTTTTTAAATCATCACTTTGGATGCTCTCATTGGCTTCTAATATTCTTTTTTTTGATCTTGTGTAGTCTTCTATAGTCTCGTGATAATCAAGATGATCACTTTCTATATTAAGCAAAATCCCATAATCAAGGTCAATACTTTCTACTTTATCTAACTGAAAACTAGAAAGCTCAATAATTGAAAACTTTTTACCATTATTCAAAACATCAAGAACTGGCTTACCAATATTTCCAACAAGATTCACTGAATAATCTTCCTCTAGGAGCTGCATTAAGTGAAAACATGTAGTGCTTTTTCTATTAGTGCCTGTTATGCCTATCTTTATGGAGTTATCTTTCTCAAAAAAAATATCCATATCGGTAATTACATTCGAATATTTTTTAAGATATTTGAACTTCTCTTTTGACGCTGATGGGGTTACATAAATATTTTTATAAAATTTATTCTCAATTTTCGAATAAATTTTTGACGAATCATTATATAAAGAGTCAAATATATCAAAATCTTCACCTGAATTAGTAAGATACTTCTCAAATGACTTCCCAGTTACACCGTAACCATATATTAAAGATGGCATTAACTGTTACCTTAATTTAAGGGTTGCAAGTGCAACTAAAATTAAAACTAATGTGATTATCCAAAACCTGACTATAATTTTTGGTTCTGCCCATCCTTTGAGTTCAAAGTGATGATGAATAGGTGCCATTAGAAAAACTCTTTTTTGTCTTAATCTGTATGATGTAACTTGGATCATTACACTCAGGGTTTCAGCTATAAAAACTCCAGCCATAATTGCATAGACTATTTCATGTCTCAAAATTACAGCAAGAACTCCTAAAATTGCACCAAGAGTAAGTGATCCTACATCGCCCATAAAAACCTCTGCAGGGTATGAGTTATACCACAAGAAACCTATACCAGATCCAATGAGAGCCCCACAAAATACGATTAGCTCTCCAGCAATTTGTAAATGGGGTATAAACAAGTACTCTGCAATTAATTGGTTACCCATTGCATAAGCTATTAATCCAAGGCCACCTGCTATTAAGATTGTTGGCAATATTGCCAAGCCATCAAGACCATCTGTCAAATTTACTGCATTTGAAGATCCAACAATTACAAAAGAGCCAAACAAAATAAATGCAAGCATGCTCATTTCAAATATCCAGTCTTTATTAAAGAGAAGTATTAATGATATTTCAGCTGAATCCTCAGCGGTAAAGTATAAAAAACTAACAGCGGTAACAGAAACTAAAGTTTGAGTAAAAAGTTTTAGCCTTCCTGATAAACCCTTTGAGTCTCTGTGTTTTATTTTATAAAAGTCATCTAGAAAGCCTATGACCGTAAATCCTAAGGTTATAAATAAGCATACCCAAACATATCTATTGCCTAAGTCTGTCCACAATAATGTGGATATAAGTAAAGAAGAAATTATTAAAAGTCCGCCCATGGTTGGAGTGCCAGACTTTTCTTTATGAGAATCAGGACCTCTCTCAACCCCAAATTGTTTAAATTGCATCTTTGAAAGCCAGTTAATCAATTTTGGGCCCAAAAATATAGTTAATAATAATGCTGTAACTGTTCCTCCTATTGTTCTGACTGTTAGATATCTTAGAACATCAAAACCAGGGTCAACATCAACAAGAATGGTTCCTAAGTATTCAAACATTATATAAATCTCTCCATCTTCATTCCTCTTGATCCTTTTATTAAAACAATATCATTCTTTTTAATAAAATTAACCAAAAATTCTTTTAGCTCGTTTTCATCATTAAAATTATAGGATTTTTTTTGGAATCTTTTAGATGCTAGCTTTGAAAGCTCTCCAAACGTTATAAGCTTATCAATCTTAGCTTTATGTGCATATAAGCCAACGTCAATATGGTGTTTTTTTCTAAACCTACCCAACTCAAACATATCGCCAAAAATAAAGATTTTTCTACCTGAAAATTCTGATAAAACATCTAAACTTCTTTTAACTGATTCTGGGTTAGCATTATAAGTATCATCGATCAAAATTGATTTATTTTTCCACGAAAAGATTTGCTGTCTAGAGATAGAGCTAGACATATTTTTGAGGGACTTATGCATCATAGAAGCGCTCTCTCTAAGATCATTTAAACATGTGTAACATACCAAAATATTTTGAATATTATGTCTTCCCAAAAGTGATGATGAAATAGGTATGATTTTCGGTTTTTTCTTGTCCGCAATATTTTCAATAATATCAAAAGTCATTATCTTTTTAGTACTTAAAATTTTTTCATTAGCTGCAATAAATTTTTCAGGAACAGGGAGTACCTTTATTCCATTTGCCATTTTTTTCCATCTATGAAGAAATTTTTTATCATTTGGGACTATTAAGGTACCACCTTTGCGGATATTCTTTATAAGCTCAGATTTTACTTTGAAAACACCTTCAACATTCTTAAGTTTTTCTAAATGAGAGTTTCCAATATTTGTAATTATTCCAATATCAGGTTTTACTATTTTTGAAAGGTATTCAATATCTCCTTTTTTGGCTGCTCCAGCCTCTAGAACAATATACTTACTATCTTTATTTGCAGACATTAGACTTACAGGAAGACCAATCTCATTATTATAATTTTTTATAGTTGAAGAGCATTTAGGAAGAGATCTTGAAATAATTCTTGTTGTAGATGTTTTTCCATTACTTCCTGTTATTAATATCTTCTTACCTTGAAAATTAGATGCAATTTTTGATGAAATTTTTAAAAGAGCACTTCTTACACTTGAAACATAGATAACATTAGTTCTTTTTTTATAAGATTTATCTGAACATAAAACGGCTTTCGCCCCGAGAGAAAATGCTTTTTCAATAAATTTATTTCCATCAAAGTTTGGTCCTTTTAAAGCAATAAATAGTGAGTCTTTTTTTATGGTTCTCGTATCAATAGAAATATTTTTGAACTTAATATTTTTTCTTGATTGTAAGCCAAGATACTTTCTTACGTCATTTGTACTAGAAATAAATTTCATTAAAATTTTCTTTCTTTCCTTGAGCAATTGCCTTTTGCTAGGATTTCTAGTTTAGGATTTTTATTTTTTCCACCATCTTTACTCTTAAGCCAAATATCACCAAAAATTCTTCCTTTACCTGTATACCAATTTATTGAATTCGAAATACCATAATATTCAACCGTATAGTTCTCAAATAGCGGATGCTCATCCCCCAAACTCATTGATGATATTACTTCAATTCCGTTTTCTGTAATCTTTTTGCTCCAGTTAGCTTTTGGATTTATCCAAATTGGTGATGGATCAAAAGTATAATTAAGCTTAAGAAGATTATCACTATCATCGATTTCCCAATACTGAACAACTTGCAAAGACTCTTTTTGCCAATCATCTTTATCAAAGTTTGTTTTTGCTTTGTTAATAAGAAAAATAGATTGTTGAGTCTGAGTTGCTAAGTTTTTAAAAAAATCTAAGCCTTCCGATATAACTGTTTTTGAGAGATCTCTATAGGTTACAGAAAATGATCCATCCAGCTCACAGATAATTTTTTTCTCAGAAAAGGAGAATGTTGAGAAAGATATCAGAAAAAATATAAAATATTTCATAAAATTTGCTCCACTACTCTTTGATCATTAAAAGGTATTTTAGTTCCTTTTATTTCTTGAAATTCTTCGTGTCCTTTTCCAAGAATTAATAAGATTTCATTTTCTTTAATTAACTCCAAACCAAGTTTTATTGCCTGCTTCCTATCTGATTCAACAATTAAATTACTATACTCGTGATCTTTTTTAGAATCATCCAAAATTGACTGAAAACTCTCACTTCTGCTGTTATCAGAAGTAAATATAACTTTTCTTGAATTATTAGAAGCAAATTGCATCATCCTGTCTCTATCAGAATTATCTCTTTCTCCTCCACAACCATAAACGATAACTAAATTATCATAAATATTTGAGACCGATTTAATAACAGCTTTCATGCCACCCAAATTATGAGCATAATCAACTAAAATATTTTTCTTTTTCTTTGTGATCATTTTTGCCCTTCCCTTTGGAAGAATAAGTGATTCGATAATGTCTTTTTTCAAAAAAGTATTTTTTTCAATCTGGTTTGTGGCTGCTATTGCAAATATTAAGTTATAGATATTATATTTTTGGAAAAAATTTACTTTTAAATCTATGCATTCTCTATCAATTGTTAATTTAAACATACAGCTTGATTTATCAATTTTTACGATTGAAAAAAAATAATCCGCTTTTCTATCTGTGCTACTTATAATGCATTTATCATGATCTCTTAATTCATTATTTATTAGTGAAGAAGAGGTCTCACAATCTCCATTCAAAATAATTTTATTTTGTGAAGGAAAATTTAAAATCTTAAGTTTTGAAGCAACATAGCTTTCGATGTTTTTATGGAAATCTAAATGATCTTTTTCAATATTTAAGATAGCTCTTGTTTCTGCCCCCAAACCAATCAATCTATTTTGCTCTAGACCATGGGAAGAAGCTTCAATACAAATATAGAGATCATTTAAATATGTTTCTTTGGAAATAAATTCAAATAGCTCAAATAGGTTAGGAGTAGTTGTATTTGTTTCTTGAAAACTTGTTCTGCTTTCAATTCCCAATGTTCCTACAAGAATTGCATCTTTGTTTGCTTTTTGAAGAATTTGGTAAGTAAAATGTGCTGTTGAAGTCTTTCCATTTGTTCCAGTGAACATCAGAAACTTTAAGTTCTCTTCACAAATGTTGTAAAAGTTGAGAAGTATATCTTTTTGTCTCTCATGTAAATTTTTAATATAAAAACAAGGTACCTTTTGCTTTTGATCATAATTGCTTTTGTTATGTAAGATACAGCTTGCTCCATTAGCAACCGCTTCATCAACGAAATCTAGACCATGTGATTTCAGGCCTTGAAGTGCGATAAAGCAATGGTTTTTTTCAATTAATTTTGATGAGCAAGATAATCCTGATATGGGAATATCTTCATTGAGGTTAATATTTAAGTCTCTTAAAGTTTTCATTTATTAAAATATCCCATATAAGCGAAAACATCATTTGAAATATTTTTAAATAGCGGAGCCGCAACAGATCCACCTGAGTATTTCTGAGATCCAAGACCATCAATATTTACAAATATTGTTAAATTGTTGGATGGATTGGGGCCTATACCAATAAAAGAAGCAGTGTATGATGAGCTTTTATAATTGCCATCTCTAAGCTTTTCTGTTGTTCCAGTTTTACCACTAACATCATAATTTTCTGACTTAGCTAGAATTCCTGTTCCATTTTCAACAACTTCTGTCATTGCAAATAAAATATTTTTGGCAGTTGATTCGCTAATTACTTGCTCAGAAAATATTGGATACTCATCATCTTTTATTATTCTGAAATCATAGTAAAAGCCATGATTCGCAAAGATTGCATATGCTTGAGATATTTGAAATGGGGTAGCAGTTAATCCATAACCATAACCAAGTGTTGCTATCTCAATGTCAGAAATTTCGTCTCTTGTATTAATTTCTCCGAATGAGGTCGATGGAAAATTAATATTCACGGGTTTTGAAAACCCAAATTTTTTATA
>CESQ01002138.1_pt1 | contig 10185 bp, 8 predicted proteins | sample 361401 | NCBI WGS metagenome assembly CESQ01 (sample SAMEA2622119, study PRJEB7988) | marine metagenome | isolation source: saline water (ENVO:00002010), including | reverse complement strand
CTGATTAAATTCTTCATTGGCATACTTACTGAAGTTTTATCTGATATCTTCATGGGTTAACTATCGGACCTGTGCAATAAGTTAAAATACATATTGCAATTATTATCCAACCTGTGAAATAGTAATTCATAATTGTACCTCATAAATTAATTATAACTGTATCCTGTATTTGATTTTTTTAATTTTTTAAATAAGTCTTCATGTTGTTCTATGATTTCTTTATCCATATTCATCATGTCATCCATCTGGTCTTCTAACTTTTCTACTTGTCTTTCAAGTTTTTGTACCTTATCATCATGTACTGCTTGAATAGTTGATAGTTCAAATGTTCTAGATAGACTCCATCCTCCCAATGCAATTAATAATCCTACAAGCATTGTTAAAATTTTTTCCATCATAATAGAATACCTAATAGTAATCCAATTACTGCTAATGTTATCATATTATTTCTTTACTAATGAACCACCAAAGTATAAACCTATAATGGCTGATACTAAGTTAGTGTCTAATGGTGTTATTACTAAACTGTTAGATGATAATGTTATCCATTTCATTACTTCTTTTTCAGGTAAGAAAAAGAAAGCAGGTTTAAATTCTAAATAACCTACAATCACACTTGTATCTGGTGATAGTACAGGCATTAGTTTTGGTAATAATACTATTGCAAAGACAGCGATTAATGCTATAATTCTTCTAGTCCATTGGAATCCTACATTGTCATACTCTCTAGCTTCTTTAAAACCTTGTTGTTGAACCTCTGCTCTTTGTATAAGCATCTTTTGTTCAGCTTGTTTAGCTTTAATACTTTGAGACCATATACTCATTACTCCACCGAGTACAGTAGAACCAAGCATTGTTATCATTTCAAATGGCATTTATTCTCCTTTGTAACTAGGGAGCTATTAACTCCCTAGCTCCTTAGTGTTATTTAATCTTAATTGTCTTAGCTTTTTTTTCTTCAGGTAAGTCTTGATATAATTTTATATTAAGAATACCATCTTTAAAATCAGCCGAGTCTACTTTAACATATTCTGATAAAGTAAATTTTCTAACCACACTTCTTGATGCGATACCTTGATGTATCAAACTATCTTTATCTTTATCTTCTTTCTTAGCTTTGATAGTAAGCACACCATCTTGTAACTCACATTCTATATCAGACTTAGTGAAACCAGCTAATGCCATTTCTATCTGATGCTTTCCTTCACCTACTTTTCTTATGTTGTATGGTGGAAAGTTAGAAGTGTTTATTCTTGAGACCTCATTTAATGAATCAAACATTCTATCAAAACCGATAGAGAAGTTTTTAAATGGGTCAAAGTTTATTAAATCGTATTGTGTCATATTAATCCTTTCGTTAAGCGATTTAAGTTTAGTAATCCCTAATGGGCATTACTCTTCCTATATTATAGTAGGAATTCTAGTCCTTGTCAACAAAGAATAAGTCTTTAAATTTCTTATTTCTAGCTAATAATTTCATCTTACCAAGTTTATTTTTATAATATCTTTTATATTCTTTTTCCATACCTACTTCATCTCCTGCAAATAATGCTTCTTTAAATTTTGGAAATACATTTTTATCTTTAAAATTTTTTACATTAAATTGAAAATCAAGTAACATTTGTTTTCTTCTATAATCTAAATCTTTATATTTTTTTCCATATAAATTAATTAGTATTTGATTTTTTGCTTTTAAATCTTTTCTTAATATATCTTCAACAGCTTCTCTATTTAAATTGTTTATATTATACCCATATACTAATCCAGTTTTTAATTCGTTTTGTGTAAGTTTATGTCCAAACCCAATAGTATCAGTACCACCTTCTACTGATTTATGTTTAAAATTTTTATCTTTATTCATTAAAGGAGCATTTTCTACTTCTTTTATATATGTAATAAATTTTTCATCTTCCCAAGCTTCAGGTTTCTTGTCAGGTACAATAACTTTTTCTTCTTCCATCATAGTAGTTACTTGGTCATCAACTGATTTTGTTTCTAATGGTTTAACTCCTTCTAACTCAGATAAACCTAATACTTTATCACCACTTTCATAACCTAATCTAACAACTTCTCCACCTTTAAAAAAAGTTTTTCTTTTAGTAGGAAGTTTAGTTATCATAACACCAGATGTACCTATACCATATTTACTAGGAATCTTTTCTATCTTAAATAATTTTCCTAAAATTTCTTGTACATATTCTTCTAATTCTTTTTGACTAAAACCTTTTTGAAAAGTTTTATTACTACCTGCACCAAACAACCATCCATCTAAATGAGGTATTGCATTTTTAGATTTACTAGCTTGAGTAGCAACATCTTTACCTCTAGTAGTTATAATTGCTACACCTTTATTATTAATTAATTCTCCTATTTGAGCAACAACATTAGCTCTTTCAAATGGGTCTTCAATTACATTTAATACATTAAGATTTACTACAGCATCTTTAGAATTTTTTCCTTCATTCATTAATACATCATCTGCAGTTTGATAAGTAGGTAACTTACCACCAGATTTAATAATTTTTTCTTCTGGAACAAATGGTTCATGACTTGTAACTTTTTTATTTATAAATTGTTTTGTACCAACTCCTGTACCTGAACCAAAATCATGTACACTATTTAATTTTTTATCTGATAAAATTTTATTTACTTTTTTATAAGTACCAACTGTTGTGTTAATAGCTGTGTTTCCTCTTTTAATTGCAAACTTAGTAGCTAACTTAGTAGCACCACCTACTAAATAATTTTGTCTATCTATTACACCACCTTCAGCAAACATAATTTGACTACCAAGTGTACTATCAAATACTGGTGGTTTTGGTCCTGCAAATAATTTTGATATCCAATTTCTCCAATTAGGTAAAGGTAAAAATCTTTGACTTAAAATTCTTACTGCTCTATCAGTATTTCCATCCCATGCTGCTTTACCAGCTTCAACAGGAGCAGAAGCTATTTGTGCTGCAGGTGGAAATAAATACCATGGTTCTCTTGAACCTGGTCCAATTAATCTATTAGCAATTAACTCTGGTAAGAAACCAAACATACCTGATAGTCTTGCACCTTCAGCCCACCATCTATTATTGTTAGCATCATAATCAGTTACTACTTCACCATACTTTGCTAACTCTCTTAATGATTGAACACCACTATATATAGGTAATACAGCTAAAGTTTTAACTAAAGTTTTAGCACTACCATTTTCCATTCTCATTAAAATTTTATTTGTCTGTGCTGATTTAGCCATAGCCCATGATAAAAACTGACCCATTAATCTTACCCATTGATTATTACTTTGTGTAAATAATAATCTATTAGATACTTGAGGTATTAATGCATCTCTATTTGCTGTTATAATTCCTGCTTCATTAATAGCACCTTTGTTTCCAGCAATTTTAATTGCAGTATTTAAATTTTTAGCTGAACCTATTGATAAAGCTTTGTTAGTAGATATACCATAATTATTATTTAAAAAATATTTAATTCTTTTTGCTCTACCAGTATTATCTAATCCTGTTTTAGTTAACTTATTTAAAGTTTTAGATAAATAATATGCATCAGCAACACCAGTATTATATGCAAATCTTCTAGCATAACCAGTTAACCATGATAATCCTAATGCTTGAAATGCAAGATTGTTAACTTTTTGTGAAGGAGACATACCAACCCAAGCATTATTTACTAACACATCTCTACCTTCAAATCCAGCAGACTTCATTAATGCTTGTCTAATACCATCATCTATATCTTGATTTAAAGATTTAGCTAATCCTTTTTCATTCTTAGCTCTAAGTGCTGTATCTTTAAAACCTCTAATGATTGCTCTCCAACTAGAAGAGTTTTGAAAAGGTTGAATTAAATCACCTAATGATGTAATAGTAACTCTACCTAACATATTTAAATTACCTAATGTTCCTAAAAGAGCTGCACTTGATTTTGATGCACCAGTCATAGCTGTACCATATCTATCAAAATATGCATCAATACTATTTGCTACTAATTTCATTTCTTGATTCATAGCATTTAAATATTTTTCTCTTGGTAATCCTGAGTTTATATATTTATTTCTTATTTGTAAAAATAAAGGTTGTAATAATTCTCCATTAGTTCCAAACTGTCTAGCAAATGCAATTGATTTAACTGAATCATTTGTTAAACTATTTAATATATTACGAGTATCATTTACTAAGTAACCTTTGTTTTCTAATATTTGTTCAACTTTTTTATAAGGTCCTTGTAATGCTCTTTTATGTGTAATATGGTCTGTAACTGGAGTGTAAATAAATTTGTTTCCTTCTTTAGAAACACCTGATTTAGAATCTGAAAACATTTGTTTTAATACTGCAGAATTAAATACACTATCACCAGAAGTTCTATGTCCATGTAAATAATTTTCTGCTGCAACTTGAGACCTTAATTTACCTTTATTAACTCCTGAAGCAACAGTACCTTTCATTCCTAAACTTTCATAAATTTCTTTAACTGTTTTTATAAAAGCTTTCTCATCTTTTTTTACAACATCCCAATTTAAAACTCTAGGAAAATAATTATCTAATTCTTTAGCTGGAAAAAATCCTGCTGATTCAGATAAATTTTTAAATTCATCTATATAACTTCTAACATTTTTTGATAATGTTATTACTCTTTCAGATGTATCTTTTGTTATTTGTCTACCTCTAAGAATAGAGTTAGCTTCTGCTAATTCTGCACCAGAATAATTTTTAGTAATATCATAAGCTTTTCTATTAAAGTATCTTTGCATTTGTTCTGCAACAGCTATAACAGATTTTTCTTGTACTGGAGAATCAACTTCTCTAAATAACATCTTACTAATTTTTTCAGTAGCACCACCATAAGAATTTAATTTAGATGCACTTGTTGCTGACATAAAATCTCTAACTCTTTGCATAGTTAGTTGTGTCATTTCTCTATCTATTAGTCCAAGTATTTTTCCTTTTTCTAAATTAGTTCCAAACTTAGCACTTCTTTGAATCATCTTTTGCATTTGACCAGCCATTGCACCAGCAGCAGCCCAATACATTAAATCAGTTTCTTCATCACCAAATAAAATACCACCAACTGTACCAGCACCAGCACCTACAAGTGGTCTAACTGTAGCAGATAATAAACCTCTTACTGCCCAATCAATTTTTGTTTCATCTTTTCTTAATGCTTCTAATATTTTTGTTTGTCTTTTAGCAACTAACTCTGACCATTGTTTTAATTTATCTTGTTGTTTACCTATTAAATCTTTTTTAACAAGTTCACTTGCTTTTTTAGCTTCAATAATTTTATTTCTAATATTAATAATTTGTTTACCAAGAGGAACCTGCTTTAACATTCCAGGAACTTTATCACCTTTTGGCTGTTTTCTTCCTTTTAGTTTTCTTATTTTAATTAATAAATCTCTTTGTTCTAATAATTTTTTTTCTAATGTTTTAAATTTTTTAGTTTCATTTGCTATAGGTCTAACAAAGTTAGTAGTCCACTTAACCATATCATTGCTAAGTGCTTTAACTTCTTTAGTATTAGCAGCAGCTTTAATTTTTTTTAATTGTGGTTGAGTAAGATTATTTTGTTTAGCTAATTTTTTTTCTATAAAATCTTCTACTAATTTTAATTCTGATTTAATTAATTTAGGTGCATACTTACTTAAAACTTTTCCACCAATAGGAATTACTGCACCAATTGCACCAGCAGTTCCTGAAGATATAGCAACACTATTCCAATCTACTTCACCAGTCTTAGCTATATTATCTATAACTACATCACCACCTATTAATAAAGCATTTAATGTAGCTGAACTAATAGGATTAGTCATAGCTTTTAAACTAATAGGATTTATATAACCAACTAAATAGTAAGGGTCTAAAAGCATTGAAGCAACTGAACCAGCAGTTATTAATCCACCATCATCTTCTCTACCTCTAAATTTATAATGTTCTTTATCTAAAGCTTCTAATCTTTTTCTTTCATTTTCTAATATATAATCTTTAAAAGTTTTATCTTTATCTAATATGTCTTGAAAATATGCTTTACCAATTCTAAACATATTACCAACAACCATAGTTTCTTTATCCCAACCATATTCAAATCTTTCCCAATTACTTATTTGTGAATCAGGCACAACAGGACCTTCACTACTTAAAGTAGTGTCAGTTTGTTTAGCAATGGATGGGTAATCGGTTTTAACACCTTCTAAATTAGAAAGGTCAAATTGTTTTGGTACTGTTTGAGTTTGAAGAGGTTTAACAAATTCTAAATTAGAAAGAGTTAAAGATTCAGATGGAGTTTCTTCTGTTACAGAAACTTGTTTTTCTTCTGTAATAACAGGAGTTACTCCTTCTAAATTTGAAAGATTTAATTGATTTAATTCTGCCATTATTCATTAAGGTGTAGATTTAAATTTAACCTTTTTAGATTTGTATACAGATTTGTTATTAAGAGGAAAAGCAATTTCATATTTTTCTTTTATTTCTGCACCTGTCATATCATTTGGAAGTATAGCTTGTACTTCTTCAATACTTTCAAATACTGGTTTGTTATTATATCCTACTTCTTTAGGAGTTATTTTAATTGTTTCACCTTTCTCATCTTTTCTTAACATTGAACTCATTTGTTCAGCTATAGCAGCATCACCTGCTGTAACATCTTCTTTAACTGAGTAATCTATTTTGTTTGCATCTAATATTTCTTTATTTTTTTCTGTTAAAGGAACTTCTTTTTTTTCTCCATCAATATTAACTACAACAGTTCTTATTTTATTATCTGCAATATCTTTTTGAATTTCTTGTTCATTTGCTACTATATCAGGTGCAATTGTTTTATCTACATTTCCTGTTTTAACTTCTCCTTCTGTTGTAGATTTATTTTCATCATAGAATTTTTTTATATTATTATCATTTGCATATAAGTAATTTTTAAAATCATTAACAACTTTTGCATCACCATCTATTAAAGCTGTATAAATTTTAACAACTTTACCTTGACCATCTAAAAAATCATTATCAATTTTTCTTGCTTCTGTATCAATAAATTTAGACATAGCAACACTAATACTTTTCATTTTTGATTTATCATCTACTTGATACTTAGCATCTCCTAATTGTAATCCACCATCTATATCAACAACTGATAAAGGAACAATTGTAGTTAAGATATATGCATTTTTACCATTACTACTAATTTTATCTTTGTTAGTTGTTGCTCTTCCATTGTTTATAGCTTTTGATGTAGCTGTCCAAATTGCATCTTGACTAAAATATTTTTTAATATCAGTTGGTTCTTTAGAAATATTATTATAAGCATATGTTGCATTATCTTTTGAATCTCTAACTCCATTAAACATAGCTTCAATTGCAAGTAAATTAACTTGTGCATTTGGTTGCATACCTTCAATCTTACTATCTGTTTTATTAAATTTAAAACTTAATTCATTACCAGCTCCACTAATATTCATTGTATTTATAAATTTTAATGTATCATTATCATTATTTAATTTAAATACAGCTTCATCTTGCATTTTTTCCCATCTAGAATTATATTCTTTATCTGGTGTATTAACTTTTACTTTTTTTGATAATAATATTTTTTCATCTGTAATATCTGTACTATCTTTAGTATCTGTATTATCTGTAGATTCTATTTCTTGTATTGCTGTTTCAACTTTTTTATCTGAATCAGTTTTATCTTCTACTGTAATTAATTTACTATCTGTAGTTTCTTTTTTCTTCCATGGAGTTTTAGATAAAATAGTATTAATTAAAAAACTATCACCTTTAGCTTCACTTAATTGATTTGCATAATCTTTTAATATAAATTTCTTTTCTTTATCTAATTCATTTTCATAATTAGTTAAATAGTTTTCATCAAACTCATATGTTCTATTAGTACTACCAAACTCAGCTCTTAATACTTTCTTTCTTTCATCAGATAAAGCATTAAATTTATCAACACCTAATTTAATCATTAAATATCTATCAGCATATTCATCTTGGTCAAAAGTTATACCAGTATCTTTATTAGCTTTATTAAAAGCTGCAGCTTCAGCATTTAATGAATTAATCTCATCAGCTTTTTCTTTTTCTTGATAAAACTTTTTAAGTTCATAATCATATTTTGCATCTTTTCTTCTAATAAGAGAATCTCTTTCTGCTTTTAATTCATCAGCACGAATAGCTAAATCTTCTTTAGTTATTTCTCTATCTCTATCAATAGCACCAACTGCTAAATTAGCAACATCCATCCAATTAAATCCCATTACATATCTCCTTTCAGTTGCTCTACTTTACTTGGTAGTTCACTTTCAACTCTTGATAATAAACTTTCACCTAAACTTTCAGCTTTTGGTTCTGCCATTTTATCTGTTTTAATTTCTTCATCTTCATTTTCATCTGCATCAAAATCTACAGGTTCAACATCATCACCATGAATTTCAGCATCAGGGTCAGTTTCTTCACCAGTATATAAAGTATAATCTTTTATATCAGCATAATCAGCAATAGATATTAATAAATATAATGTAGGTTCAATTAATAACATCATTAAATCAGGAGTCCATTTACCTTCACTATATCCTTTATATAAAACAACTTGTGCTATTTCATCTAAAGCAGTTCCTTCATCAATTAAATCAATTAATTTTCTTAAATTATCTATCTCGGTTAATTCCATATAGACAGCTTCCATAGCATTACCTTGGTCTATAAATTGTGGAGGTCTTTCCCATGCTTTAGGCATATCTGTAGGAGTAGTTAAAGATTCTCCAGGTGTAGGAGCAGAAAAAGGATTAACACCTACTTTATCAAATTGTGTTTGTTTTATTTTTTCAGCCATTATACTTTTTTCTTTTTAGGAAAACCTGCTTTCATATTAGCATAAGCTTTCTTTGTTATTGTTGTTTTACTTTTTGGTCTTGAGATACCAGCTTTTTTACGAGCATTAATATTTTTATAAAGAGACATTATTTTTTCTTTTCTTTCTTCATTGGGGTAGCTATCATAATTGTAACACAGCCACCATGTTTATAAGTTTTTCTTTTTGAATGTTCAACAAATTTTTTAGCAACATCTGGTTTTTCTGCAAATAAAAATTTTCTTTGTTTGTTTGATTTAAATGGCATTAGTATCCTATATATTCATATGTCTGTAGTAATTATTAATTTGGTCTATTTGTTGTGCAGAAAAACTTCCATGTAATAAACTTCCTTGTGAAGCACCTTTTAAATCAGTACCACTCCACTTAGCATCTTGACCTTGAGTTGAACCAGTATGCATAGCACCCATCATAGCATAATTAATTGGTGGAGCTTCAATATTTAAATCTTGGTTTAATAAAGATTTTTTTATTGTATCATAAGCTTTACTTTTTACTGACTTTGTAATCCAATCTTTTGTTTTCTTTTTTAATGTTGATTGTCCATTAACTTTAAATGTTTCACCTTGACTATTAAAAATATATTTATTATGTTGAGGTGAATATGTAAAGTCTTTACTATTAGCAAAATTAAAATCTATTAATCCATCTGCATTATTAGACATAGTTAAATTTTTATTCATAGCATTTCCTATGTGTTCAGCTTGATAAAAACCATCATTATTAATTTTGTACAAATCTTTATAATTTTTATATGCTAATTTAGCATTGTCTGAATAATTTACTAAATTTTTACTTTCCCATGCAGCATTAATATTATCAGCTACAATTCTATCTACACCACTTAATGTATTTCCTATTGATTGTCCTCTAAGCATAGTACCATCAATTGTTCCTGATTTAAGCATACCTGCTGCTTGTTCATTTGATACTGTACTCCAAATTTGTCCTTCGCCATGTACATTACCTCTCATACCAAATACATCTACACTACCATCTACTTTTGTTTTACCAAATTTCATTTTACTTTTCCAATTATTAATTGTAGTTTTAGATTGGTTAAATAAATTTTTAGCACCTTTAGAAATTCTAGAAAAAATATTATTCTGACCTTTAAAGTTTCCAGCAAATTTTTGAAAACCATTAGATATACTTTTTGTAATAGTACTCATTGTATTACTAATAGCACCAGTTGTAGCTTGATAACCTGTTCTAATAGCATTACCAACTTGACCTATACTTCTAAGAAATAAATTTTGAGAACCCATAAGTCCTGTTGGTCCATGAATTCCACTCATAGCAGCTCTACCTATC
>CESQ01047397.1_pt1 | contig 10237 bp, 11 predicted proteins | sample 361401 | NCBI WGS metagenome assembly CESQ01 (sample SAMEA2622119, study PRJEB7988) | marine metagenome | isolation source: saline water (ENVO:00002010), including | reverse complement strand
TAATTAGTAAAAATAAAGTACCTTTTTTTAAAGAATCCCTTGGAATAATTGAAGGAAAAGTTTTAAAAAAAATAAAATTTGGTGATCACTATGTAATTATATGCCAAATTTCTGACTTTTATAAAATGAAACTAAAAAAACCACTAATATATTACAAAAGCAAATATCAAACTTTTTAATTTAATGGAATATTTAGATGTCAGTTTAGAAAAATTGAATATCCAAGATGAGTTATTTTTAACAATAGGTAATTTTGATGGTGTTCACAAAGGACACAATGATATTTTAAATAACCTAAGATCTAAAGCTAAGTCTTCTAATGTAAAAACTGCTATTTTATCTTTTAACCCTCATCCAAAAGTTTATTTTAATAACGAAAAAAATTTTTTGATAAATTCAAGAGAAAAAAAAATTTCAATCTTACAAAAACTTAAAATAGATTATTTAATCGATCTTAAATTTGATCAAAATCTTACTAAAATGAGCTTCCAGGAATTTGAACAAAGTATTCTATTAGAGAAATTAAACATCAAGAAAATATTTTTAGGTAAAGATTTTAGGTACGGTAATCAAAGAAAAGGTAATTTAGATACTCTTAAATCTTTATGTGACTCTTCAAACATTAACTTAGAGGAAATAGAGTTATTAAAGGACAGGAATTCTGAAGAAAAGATATCATCAAGTAAAATTCGAAATCTGCTTCAAAATGGTAAAATTGAAAATGCAAATAATTTACTCATTGAAAAATTTAGTATCTCAGGAAGAGTTATTGAGGGAGATAAAAGAGGAAGAACTATTGGAATTCCTACAGCAAATCTTGAATATCCTAATGATATTATCAAAATCCCTTATGGAGTTTATAGTGCTCAAATTAAAATATTAGACCAAATTCATCATGGCATCGTTAACTTTGGTATGCGTCCAACATTTAATAAACAAACCTCAGTTCTTGAGGCTTATATCTTCGATTTTGAAGAGGATATATATGGAAATGACATTGAGGTTGTTTTTTTTAGTAAAATTCGTGATGAGCAAAAATTTAATGGAATAAAAGAATTGTTAAAACAGATTACTTTAGATATCACTGTAGCAAAGAAATTTTTAAATTATGGAAATTAAAGACACGATTCTTCTTCCCAAAACAGACTTTTCAATGAAGGCTGATTTACCAAAAAAAGAACCAGCTATCCTTGATAGTTGGATTAAGAATGACATATATAAAAAATTAAGAAAAATATCACAAAACAAAGAAAAATTTGTTCTTCATGATGGCCCCCCATACGCAAATGGACACCTCCATATGGGACATGCCTTAAACAAAATATTAAAAGATATCATTGTTAAATATCAACAATTACTTGACAAGAATTCAATATACGTACCCGGATGGGACTGTCATGGGCTCCCAATCGAATGGAAGATTGAAGAGGAGTACAGGGCAAAAAAGAAAAATAAAGATGATGTTCCAATCATTGAATTTAGAAAACAATGCAGAGATTTTGCTAACAAATGGATTGATATTCAAAAAAAAGAATTTCAACGATTAGGTGTTATTGGTGATTGGGATAATCCCTATACAACTATGCACTATCATGCCGAGGCTCAAATAGTAAGAGAACTTGGAAAATTTTTAGATAACGGTGGCCTATATAAAGGCCATAGACCAGTATTATGGTCGGTTGTTGAAAAAACAGCCCTAGCAGATGCTGAAGTTGAATATCAAGATCATAAATCTACTACTATTTATACATGCTTTCCTGTCTCTAGTACCAAAAATACAAATCTTAAAGATCATTCTATTGCAATTTGGACAACCACACCCTGGACAATTCCAGGAAACAGAGCTCTAGCAATACATGAGAGTATTACTTATCAGTCTATTTCTTTTTCCAAAGATGAGGTTTTAAGAAATGTAATTATTGCTAAAGATTTAGTCAAAAATTTTATAGAAGAAAATAAAATTCAAGATACCAAAATCAATTTTTCAATTAAGGGAAGTGAATTACTAAACACAAAATGTCATCATCCTTTATTTGAATTAGGATATAAATTTGAGGTACCTGTGCTACATGGAGATTTTGTGACTACAGAACAGGGTACTGGTATAGTTCATATTTGTCCAGTTCATGGCATGGATGACTTTATCCTAGGAAAAAAACATAATTTAGAATTACCAATGACAATTGATGAAGGTGGCATTTATTACGAACACATCCCATTATTTTCGGGTAAACATATTTTCAAAGTTGACCAGGATGTTTGTGATGAAATAAAAAAATGTAATAATTTAATCTCTCAAGGTCAATTAATTCATAGCTATCCTCACTCTTGGAGATCGAAAGCACCATTGGTTTATAAAAATACCTCACAATGGTTTATTTCTATGGACACCAACCAATTAAGAAAAAAAGCTATTGAGGCAATTAATCAAACTAATTTCTACCCAAAGCAAGGTCAAAATCGTCTAAGAAGCATGATAGAAGACAGACCAGATTGGTGTGTTTCAAGACAAAGAGTATGGGGCGTTCCTTTACCAATATTTGTTAGTAAAAAGACAGGAGAGCCGCTTAGAGATAATTTGGTAATAGAAAGAATAGCTAAGATTTACGAAACAGAAGGAGGAGATGCATGGTTTAACTCAGATCCCTCTAGATTTCTTTCACCTGAATATGAGGCTAGTGATTACGAGCAAGTAAAAGATGTTGTTGAGGTATGGTTTGATAGTGGGTCTACTCACTCATATGTTTTAGAGAAAAGAGAAGATTTAAAATGGCCAGCTTCAATGTATTTAGAGGGTTCTGATCAACATAGAGGTTGGTTTCACTCATCCTTATTAGAGTCTTGCGGCACAAGGGGTAAAGCTCCATTTGAAAGTATTTTATCCCATGGTTTTGTTGTTGATGGAAAAGGAAGAAAAATGTCTAAATCTATTGGAAATGTTATTTCTCCAAATGAAGTAATTGACAAATTTGGAGTGGATATATTAAGAATTTGGGTTGTAGCTTCTGACTATTCTGAGGATTTAAAAATTGACAACCAAATCGTAAATTATCAAATCGACTCTTACCGAAAAATAAGAAACACAATTAGATTTTTGTTAGGAAATTTAGATAATTTTTCTCTTAATAGTATTGTTGATACTAATGAGATGCCTAATTTAGAAAAATACCTTCTTGGAAGTATATCTAAATTAAATACCCAATTAAAATCTCTTGTTATGAAACATGATTATCACGGGATTTACATTAGATTATTAAATTTTTGTACCTTAGATTTATCAGCTTTTTATTTTGACATAAGAAAAGACTCTCTATATTGCGATCACATTGACAGTCACAAAAGAAAATCAGTTTCTACTTGCCTACATATAATTTTTGAGTTTCTTACAAAATGGCTATCACCTGTTATTTCATTTACAGCAGAAGAGGCCTGGTTATCAAGAAAATATAATAATAATGAAAGTATCTTGATGCAAACTATCAAAGAAGAAGATTTTAAATTTGAACATGAAAGCTTAGAAAAAATATTTAATGAAGTTAAAAGAATTAGAAAATGTGTTACTTCATCTCTGGAAGTAAGTAGAAATGAAAAAGTAATCGGATCAAGTCTTCAAGCTCAAGTCAAATTATATATTTCCTCCGAGAGTCAGTATTTAGTTAGAGATATTGATCTAGCTGAGATGTGTATCGTTAGTAATTTAGAAATTAATGATATTTCCAAAAAAACTGAAAAATCTATTAAGTTTGATGAAGAGGATATTTTTGTTGAAATTCTTTTAGCTGATGGAGAGAAATGTGATAGATGCTGGACAATACTCCCAGAGGTTAAAGATAATCCTCTTAATCTATGTGTGAGATGTAATGATGTTTGGCAATCCCTCCAATAAAAAAAATATCTATCTTTTTTGCTTATTTCTAATCTTTGTATTTTTTGATCAATTATCAAAACTATTAATAATTAATAATTTCAAATTATATCAAAGCCAATATCTGACTCCTTTCTTAGATTTAACATTTGTAGTTAATTATGGATTTGCTTTTGGTTTTTTAAATAACCCTTCTTTAAACCAAGTGATTGTTAGTATGGTGATTTTTTCCATTATTGCCTATTTTCTCTACCTTTTAATTAAAACTCAGGATCAAATTTTCCGTTATTCATTAATTTTAATTCTATCTGGAGCAACTGGAAATTTTATAGATAGGGTATTTAGGGGATATGTCATTGATTTTATTGATATTCATATTTCACAATATCACTGGCCAGCTTTTAATTTAGCTGATAGCTGTATTACTATAGGATTTATGATAATGATGTTTAATATTTTATTTTTAAATAGGAAAATATGAATAAATTATTTTTATCAATTTTAATAATATTAATTATTGGTTGCCAAAGAGAAAAAATGAATGAAGCTGGTGTTAATTACAATAAGTCTTTGATAGTTCCTCCAAATAACGAATTACCAGAGCCAGGAACTAAAATACAAGATAATCTCGAAGAAGAGTCATCTAATGACAACACACTAGTAAATACAATTTTAGATCAGACTGAAGCAAATCAAGCCAACACAAGCATTATCCAAAAAATCGATGATGAGTCTGGATATAAAACTGATGAAAATTTCTTTCAATGGCTATTCAAAGGTAAAAGCAAAAGATAAAATCTATATTTTGATTATTTAAGAATCATTAATTATGTATTTTTCATATGAAAATTAAAAACAATTCAAAACAACTAAAATTTAAAAATGATTACTCGATTAATTATTCATTAAGTGATTTCTTAAGTTTAGAAATGTTTAATCCTATAAATCAAAAAAATTATTTTTCTCAATATAACTTAAATTTTTTTAAGAACAAAAAGTATAGAACTCACGTCTTCGGAATGGGAGGTTCTTCTTTAAGTTCAAAATTACTTGCACAATTTATTGATCCAAAATTAATGAATAAAGATTTATTTATTTATGAAAATCTCGTACCTACATATATTAAATTTAATTTAGATAAATTAAATATTGGTTCTCAGGACATATTTATTTTTATTTCAAAATCAGGTAATACTATTGAAACTAAATACTTTCTACATTTCATTATTAAAATCTTAAAACAAAAAAAAATTAAGAAAATATTCGATAAATTTATATTCATTACAGAAAATAATGAAAATTTTATGAAAAAATTTGCAATTAAAAATAAAATCTTATGCTTTGACCATGATCCAAGTATTGGTGGAAGATTTAGTATCTTCTCTATTACAGGGTTGTTGCCTTTGATTTCTGTAGGTTTTTCATTGAAAAAATTATTGAATTCTTTCATAACAGCAAAAGAGCAATTTATTAAAAAACATTTAACTTTTTCAAAAAATATTTTTACCACTATAAGATACCAAAATTTAAAAAAATTAAATAATTTAGTCGGTTTTACATACCATGAAAGAATTAATGTGATAAATGAATGGTATAGGCAGATATTTGCTGAAAGTTTAGGTAAAAATCTAAAAGCTAAAAATTATATTTCATCATATGGGCCAATAGATCAGCATAGCCAATTTCAATTATTTATAGATGGACCAAATGATAAAAATTTTATTTTTTTTAGAATTTATAATAATATTTCTTCAATTAAAAATAATAAAGAATTAATTCAAGATTATAATCTTTGTTCAATTCTTGAAAAAGGGGCGATCAAGACACTCGAGCAGAAAAAATTCTATGTAAATCAAATAATTATTAATGAAAGTTTTGAGGATTATAGCCTTCTTCTCTATTATTTAATTTTTGATATCTATTTAAGATCTAAAGATGCAAATATTAATTTTTTAGATCAGCCAGCTGTTGAGATCTTAAAAAAGAATACAGGTATCTAATTGTTAACAAGATTAATTCTTTTATTTAAGGCAAATTCCCTTTTTCATTTAATAAAAATTTTTATTATTTTTGGTCTTGCTGGTTCATTGTCAGTATTTGTATCTGATCCATTATTAAAATTTGTTAAACTTGATGAATTAATATCCTTTTATCCAATTTATATTTTAATTAGATTAATAATAATATTTCCAATATATCAGGTCATATTATACGCAATAGCTATTTTATTTGGTGAGTACGAATATTTTCGAAAATTTTTTCAAAAATTTTTTAATTTATTTAAAATTAGATAACTTTTTTCAAAAAATATAATTTTTTATTATTATATTCTTTTTTTAGAATAATATTTTGATGATCATAATTTTTATTACTCTCTATAATTACTAAGCAATTTTCATATATCTGAGAATATATACTATCCTCAAATAATTTAATTTCATTTTCATAAGGCGGATCAATAAAAACAATATCGCAATTCTTTATAAAAATATGCTTACAATATGCATCTTGGTTGTATATTTCAAAGTTGATTAATTCAGTTTTTGACAATAAATCTTTTATTAATGTGGTATTTAAACTTTCTATATCATTAAAAATAACTTTTTTTGCACCTCTTGATAGTGCCTCTAAACCAACTGATCCCGATCCACAAAATAAATCACAAAATACAGCTTTGCTTAAATCAATATTTAAAATTTTATTATGATTAATTAGGTTGAATAAATCTTCTCTCACTCTCGATAAGGTTGGGCGAAATCTATTTTTTTTACAACTAGGAATAGACCTGCCTTTTAATTTACCGCTTATTATTTTCATATATTACTTTTATTTCTTTGTATTTTGAATATGGAATAGTTTTCAAAATATATTTTCCAAATGATATTCTCTTCAATTTTTCAACTTTTAAATTAAAAATTTCACAGATATTTCTAATTTCTCTATTTTTTCCTTCTTCCAACTCAAATCTCAAAGTATGTTTATTCTTATTTGAATGTACTAATGTAACTTTTGGTTTTTTATACGTAATTGAGGAATAAACTTTTTGATTTAGCGATTTTAATTTTATTTCATTTAATGAACCAATGACATTAACTAGATAAACTCTTTTAATTTTTGATTTTGGTGACTCCATATATCGTTTAAAAGGGGTGTGATCTGTAAAAATTAACAAACCCTCTGAGTTATAATCTAACCTACCAATATAATGAAAATGATAAAATTTTTTTGGAATATAATCATAAACTATTGATCTATTTTTCTCATCTTTTTTTGATGTAATACATCCTTTGGGTTTATGAAATAATAAAATATTAATAATTTTATTATTTTCTTTTTGTGTTTCAATTTTATCACTATCTATAACTTTGACAAAAGGTCTTGACTCAAGTCTTCCGTTGAGAAAAACCTTATTATTTCTTATGGCTATCTCCGCTTTTTTTCTTGAAATACAATTTATTTCAGAAAGTTTTTTACTTAATGTTTTTCTTAACATTTTCTACAAAATCCTTTATGACCTTTTGGTCAAATTCAGTGATTAAAAATTCAGGGTGCCATTGTAATCCAACACAATAATAGTGAGAAATATGATGGAAAGCCTCAATAATTCCATCAGGCGCGCTAGCATCTACCACAAGATTATTTCCAAGTCTATCTACAGCCTGATGGTGAGCGCTATTCACAAAAATTTTTTGTTTTATATTATATTTTTTAAATTGAGAATCTTTATTTAAAATAATTTCATGGCTTGTTTCATTTCTAGGATTGGGTTGTTCGTGCTCTATATTTGTTTTGATATCTTGAATTAGAGAACCATTAAAATACACATTTATTAATTGGCTACCTCCACAAATTCCTAATATTGGTTTTTGGCTATGAAAAAAAAAATCAATTAAATTCATTTCAAAATCAGTTCTGTCAGGAATAGTTTGAACTTTATTAGACTCAATTTTTTGGCCATAAAAGACAGGATCTATATCAAAATCTCCACCTGATATTAAAAGCCCGTCCAAAAAGTCTAAATTTTGAAGATTTTTAGTAATTGGTATTATAATGGGTATACATTCCAAGATTTCCAAACAATATGTATAATGCTTTCTTAATGCGAACCATGGATATTTTGAGTAACAGTTTACTTCCTCTTGATAATCAGCTGTAATACCAATAATAGGATGTCTTCTCACTATAATAACTTATCAAATTTTTTTAAAATTGTATTGAAACAAAGTTCTAAAGCATTAGAGAAAGATGAAATACCTGTTGGATCAATTATTTTTGATCCCCTTAAAGGAAAAATTGTCTCTAAGGCGCATAATTGCGAACTTAGTTCCAAGGATCCTACTGCTCATGCTGAAATTTTATGTATTCGTAAAGCATGTAAGAAACTTAACCAAAAAAGACTTGATGGACTAGAATTAATAACCTACCTGGAGCCTTGTAACATGTGTAAAGAAGTTATTAAATCAGCAAGAATTAGTAAGGTTTATTATTTTTTTAAAAATGACAACCCTCAACGAAAAACAATAGCTGATACAGAGTACATGAAGATTAAAAACAATAATGAAAATTTATTAAAAATATTTTTTAAAAAAAAAAGGATTAAAAATTAGTACCAATATCACTTCTAAAATATTTTGAGTCCCACTCAATTTTATCAGCAATTTCATAAACTTTTCTTCTACAATCAGAGTAGGTATCATCAAGAGAAACAATAGATAAAACCCTTCCCCCATTAGCTAAAATTTGATTATTTTCTATTTTGGTAGCTGCATGAAAAATATAAAATTCATCATTATTTTCAAAATCATCTAAATTATAAATAATTGTATTTTTTGGATAATCCTCAGGATACCCTTTGGTGGCTAAGATTAGGCATATGGATTTTTTATTATTTATAAAATCTACATTTGCATAATTCAATTTCTTAGATGCAGTAGCATGAAGTAAAGATAGAAAATCAGACTGTAATCTAATTGAAATACTTTGAATTTCTGGGTCTCCAAAACGTGTATTATATTCCAGTAAGAATGGATTATTATTTTTATCTACAATAATTCCAAAAAAAAGGACTCCTTGAAATTCTATGTTATCTATTTTTAGACCTTCAATTGTTTTCTTTATAATTTGATTTTGTATTTTGCTCTCTAAATCCTCATTAAGAATTGGAGCTGGACTGACCGTACCCATCCCACCGGTATTGGGTCCTGTGTCATTATCTCCAATTCTTTTATAATCTTGAGCTGAACCAAAATTGAGATAATTTTTACCATCCGTAATAGTAAAATAACTTAATTCTTTACCCTCCAAAAATTCCTCAATAACTACTTTATTCTCAATATTGCCAAAGATTTTTTCAATAAATATTTTGTTACATGCTGTAATAGACTCATTATAGTCTTTACATACAAAAACACCTTTACCAGCTGCAAGACCATCATACTTAACAACAATAGGGCCCTTATTAATTTCTAAGTAATTTTTAGCTGACTCAAAATCATTAAATGTTTTTGATTTTGCAGTTGGAATTCCATGAGAGGAACAAAATATTTTCATAAATTCTTTAGATGACTCTAAATTAGCCCCATCTTTATTAGGTCCAAAAACATTTATTCCTAACTCTCGTAATTTTCCTGCAAGATTTTCAGATAAATAATTCTCAGGACCTATAACTACTAAGTCTGGTTTAATTTCATTACATTCTTCAATAATTTCTTTTATGTTAGATATATTTTTACATTCTGCTATTTTACTGATCCCATAGTTTCCAGGGAAACAATATAGTTTGTCACAAAGATATGATCTATCAATAAGTCTGCATATTGCATGCTCTCTAGCACCTGAACCTATAACAATGACATTCATTTATATTTAAAAATTGATATATTTATTTTGTGAATAATATTCCCGAATTTACAGTAACGCAACTTAATAGATCTATTAAAAATTTATTAGAGGAAAAATTTGAATATGTAAAATTAGTAGGTGAGTCAGGTCCGATTACTTTTGCAAATTCTGGTCATGTATACTTTTCAATAAAAGAAAATGATGAAGTAATTTCTTGCATATGTTGGAAAGGGAACTACGAAAGATTAGACCTTAAAATTGAAGAAGGAGTAGAATATAACTTTTATGGGAGAGTAACTTCTTATTCTAAGTTTGGCAGATCTGTTTACCAGCTAATAATAGACCAAATTGAATATAGTGGAGTTGGATCAATTCTTCAAATAATTGAGGAAAGAAGAAAAAAATTAACAGAAGGTGGGTATTTCGATGAGAAACATAAAACAAGCTTGCCAAAATATCCAAAACGAATTGGAGTTCTTACCTCACCTTCAGGTTCAGTAATACATGACATTATACAAAGGATTGAAGATA
>CESQ01023326.1_pt1 | contig 10238 bp, 8 predicted proteins | sample 361401 | NCBI WGS metagenome assembly CESQ01 (sample SAMEA2622119, study PRJEB7988) | marine metagenome | isolation source: saline water (ENVO:00002010), including | reverse complement strand
ATTGTTAAATCTTTACCTACAATCAAATACTGTCTTGAAAAAGGCTCAAAAGTTGTTTTGATGTCTCACATGGGTAGACCTAATGGAAAAATAAATGAAGATTTATCCTTAATTCCTGTAGGAGAAAAACTAGCTGAGCTCCTTGAAATGCCAATAAAATTTTCTGAAGACTGTATATCAGATGATGCAATAGATGTTTCAAGAAACCTAAAAGACGGAGAAATACACCTGTTAGAAAATCTAAGATTTCATGAAGGTGAAACAAAAAATGATTCTCATTTTTCTTCAATGTTAGCCAAGCATGGTTCAATTTATATTAACGATGCATTTGGTACTGCTCATAGAAAGCATGCCTCAAATTATGGGGTTGCTGATTACTTTTCTACAAAAGGTATTGGCTTTTTAGTTGAAAAAGAGCTTGAATTTTTATCAGAAAAAGTTTCAAATGCAAAAAAACCTCTAACTTTAATTGTAGGTGGATCAAAAATAGATACTAAGTTAGCTCTAATTGAAAACTTTATGGACATTGCAGATAATATTATTATTGGAGGAGCAATGGCAAATACATTTCTTCTTGCAGAAGGAAATAGTGTTGGTAATTCCTTGGTTGAAAAAGATAAAGTTAGCACTGCAAAACAGATTTTTAAAGTTGGATCAAAAAAAGGTACAAATATTATACTCCCTATTGATTTTAAAGGAGAGATAGGCAAATTAGGTTCAAAGAAATATTGCGAGGCTGAGAAAGGAAATATTCCAAATGATATGATCTGTGAGGATATTGGAGATAAATCAATAAAATTATTTAATAGCGTTCTGAGTAAATCATCAACCATTGTATGGAATGGAACACTTGGTGTTGCTGAAAATAAAATTTTTGCTAAAGGTACAGAGAGTATTATCGACTTTATTGTTTCAAAAGAATTAACTTCTATTGTTGGTGGCGGTGATACAGTAGCTGCTATAAGAAACTATAAAGAAGAGTATATTCAGGAATTTTCTCATGCTTCTACAGGTGGAGGTTCATGTCTAGAGCTCTTGTCAGGTAACAAATTACCTGCGATTGAAATTTTAAAATAATGAGATTAGTATGATTTTAGCTGCAAATTGGAAGATGTATTTAAATGAAAATGATTCTAAAGAATTCATTAAAAAAATGCATTTAGAAAGCGATATTTTTGAAGAAAAAAATATTATGATTTTTCCTTCTCATTCATCTATAAGAACAGTAAAAAATAATTCAAATTTACCAAATATGATTATTGGTATGCAGGATTGTAGCGAAGTTTTGGACGGAGCTTATACTGGTGAAAATTCAATAAGTTCTATTAATATTGACGCTTGTATTGTTGGACATTCTGAAAGAAGGAATAATTTTAATGAATCAAATGAAACGATTGAAAAAAAATTAAATAATTCTCTTAAATGTGTTAAAAATACCATTCTTTGTATTGGAGAAAAAAAAGAAGAAAAAGAAAGAAATGAAACATATCATGTAATAAAAGAGCAATTGTCTATACTTCCTAAGGATCTTCAAGGTTCTAGGTTGATTATTGCTTATGAACCGGTATGGTCAATAGGCACCGGTTTAGTTCCAACAAATGAATATATTTCTGACATTCTTTCATTTGTTAAAAAATACTTAAAAGAGTTATATTCCAGCGAAATTTGTGAGGATATACTTTTATTTTATGGTGGTTCTGTTGATGAAGAAAATATTAAAAAACTATCTGAAATAAGCTTGTTAAATGGTTTTTTAGTTGGTAGTGCCAGTTGCAAATTTGAAAAATTTAAGAAAATGATAAAAGCAATATAATAAGAGGTAATATGATTCAATTATTAATAACAATTCATACAATAGTCAGTGTTTTACTAATTATTGTAGTTTTAATGCAGTCAGGTCAAGGTGGACTTAATTCTATGATGGGTGGAACAGCTAATTCAATGCTTGGTGCAACTGGTGCAAATGATTTCATTACAAAACTGACAACTGGATTAGGAGTTGCATTTATTGGTTTAGCTATGCTAATTGGAGCATTGAGCGGTGAAAGCAGTGCTTCATCAGAATCAATTTTACAAAAAGAAGCAGAATCTAGACAAGTAGATGAATTTGTTCCTGAAGAGTTTGTTTTACCATCTTCTGATGATTTAATACCTGAAGAATCTTCTTCAAATTAAATTTAGCCGAAGTGGTGGAATTGGTAGACACGCTAGCTTGAGGGGCTAGTGGAGGAAACTCTGTGTGGGTTCAAGTCCCGCCTTCGGCACAAAAATATAATTACATTATTTTTAAAAGATTTATAGATTACGTTGATTTCAGAAAAAATAACATTAGGAATAAAAATGAAAAAAATTATTTTACTATTTATAGCGTTTACATCCATTTATGCACAAACATCTGCTATTGATCTATACGAACAATCTCAAAAAGCTATTCAAGAAGGTAATATAGAATTAGCGGGAGAAAAAATTAGAGCAGCTATTAATGCTGATAAATCAAATGATAACTTTAGAAAAGAATTTGATCGTCTAAATGGTCTTAGAAATAAGATGATTAATGCAAACAGGTCAGTAAAAGATGGTCGCTTTGATGATGCTATTCAAACTTTTAGCGAGGTTTTAGGGAGTGTTCCAAACAGTACCGACGCTTTATATGGAACTGGAAAAGCCCATGAAGGTAAAAAAGAATTTATGACGGCAGTAGATTTTTATAAGAGGTCATTGAGAATTGACGCTAGTTATTCTAAGTCAAAAAAATCTATTTCTAATGTTGCAAAAAAATTATATAACAGTGCAAATCAAGATTACAAAAATGGAAATCTTGAGCAGGCATTAACCAAATATAATCAAGTATTATCTATCAATTCTAGATTATACCAGGCGTATTTTCAAATGGGTGTACTTCAGAAGAAAATGGGTAATTTAAGCTTATCAATTGAGAGTTATTTGAAAGCCCTAGATATTAAAAAAACATTCGATAAAGGTTGGTATAATTTAGGACTAGCTTATAAGGAAAATGGCGATATTGATAATGCTAAAAAATCTTTTGAAGAAACTGTTAGACTAAATAAAAAATATTATAAAGCACACAAAAGTCTTGGTGAAATATTTATTGATATGGAAGAATTTGATAATGCGATAAATAGTTTTAAAACCGCAATTGATATCAGACCAAACTATTCTGCTGCTTACCATGCTCTCGGAATTACATATGCAAAAATAGGTAATTATGAAAAATCTGCAGAATCGCTAAGTAAAGCAGTTGAAATCGCACCGAAGGAGTTTTTATCATGGTTTCACTTAGCTGAAGCTCATAATAAATTAAATGATTGTGATTCAGCGAAAGAAGCTGCATTAGAATCTATTGATTTAAAAAAGAATTTCGGAGGTGGATGGTTTGAGCTTGGAATTGCAGAATATTGTGGTGGTAAAGGAAATAAAAATACAACAATTAATCACTTTGAAAAAGCTCGTAATGACAGAGAGTGGAGAAAAATGGCTGAATATGAAATTGACAGGGTAAGAAATCCAGAAAAATATGAGCAATGATTAAAGCTGTAATCTTTGATTTAGATAATACCTTATTAGATTTTATTAAAATGAAAGAAGAGGCGGTAAAAAACGCTATTCTTTCAATGAAAGAGGCTGGTCTCGATATCAATATCGATGATTCTTATCAACAAATTATGAAAATTTATGAGAACGAAGGTTGGGAACACCAACTAGTTTTTGATAAGTTTTTGAAAGATAAAATAGGTCATGTTGATAATAAATTTCTAGCTGCAGGTATAGTTGCTTATAGAAGAGCAAAAGAAGCTAATCTTAAGGCCTATCCAAACGTTCACAGGACCTTAAACCATTTAATGAAAAAAGGTATTAAGCTTGCAATTGTATCCGATGCACCAAGTAGAGAAGCATGGATGAGAATTTATTATTTAAATCTTCATCATATGTTTGATGCAGTTGTAACATTTGATGATTCAAAGGAAAGAAAACCTTCACCAAAACCTTTCAACCTTGTTCTTGAAAAACTCAATCTTAATAAAAATGAAGTTCTAATGATTGGTGATTGGCCAGAAAGAGATGTTGTTGGAGCTAATAGCCTTGGAATTAAAACTATTTTCGCTAGATATGGAGATACTTTTGGAGTTAAAAATTCAGGTGCAAATTGGGATATTGATGATGTTTCTCAAATAATTGATATTATTAAGGAAGAAAATGATCAATAGCCTTGGATTAGGAACAGATATAGTTCGTATTTCTAGGATTGAAAATATCTTAAGTTCTGAAAAAAGACAGAGATTTTTAAATAAAATTTTTTCAAAAGATGAGATTGCTTTATCAAAGAAAAGAATTAATGAATCTGAATTTTTTGCAGGAAGATTTGCTGCAAAAGAAGCAGTTAAAAAAGCATTGAATTCAAAAGAGTTTTCAACACCAAAAAATTTTAAATCAATTAATATTTACAGTCATGCAAATGGTAAGCCATGTGTCGATTTAAAAAATTTTAAAAAAAATATTGAAGTATCAATATCTCATGATGGGAACTATGCGACTGCAGTATGCGTAGTGTTTTAGTATGGATTACTTTGAAATTGTCGGTAAGAATCATTTAGAAGGTAATATAGTTGTTAGTGGTGCAAAAAATGCTGTATTACCTATCATGGCAGCGTCAATTTTAAATAATTCATCTCTTAAAATAAAAAATGTTCCAACTTTATCTGATTCCAAAACAATGGCAGCTATTCTTGAGAGCATGGGTTCAAAGGTAAGTTTTTCTAACAACGACACGATTAATATTGATAATTCAGGATTAAATATTCCATTTGCTTCGTATGATTTGGTTAGAACTATGAGAGCTTCCTTTTATGTTTTAGGACCACTTTTAGCAAGATTTAAGCAGGCAAAGGTATCTTTACCTGGGGGTTGTGCTTGGGGTCCTAGGCCAGTAGATTTTCATATTAATGCTTTTGAGCAGCTTGGGGTAAAAATAGATCTAGAGAATGGGTATGTTGTTGCAGATGCTAGTAACATCAAAGGTGGAAAAATTCATTTTCCAAAAATTTCAGTTGGAGCGACAGGTAATGTAATTATGCTGGCAGTTTTAGCGGACGGTGTTACTGTTATTACTAATGCAGCAGCAGAACCTGAAATTCAACAGCTTTGTCAAATGTTAAATAATATGGGTGCTGATATATCAGGAATTGGTACAAATACTTTGACGATCAAAGGAGTCAGCTCCTTAAAAAATTTGGAAGAGATAAGCATTATTCCAGATCGTATTGAAGCAGGAACATTTATGATTGCTACAGCTGCTGTTGGAGGAAAGGTTGTTTTAGAAAATGTAAATCCTTTACATTTAAAAGAGGTAACAAAACAATTGATGAATGTTGGAATAACCGTAATTGAGAAAAATAATATCATTGAGGTTCATTCTGAAGGTGATAATATTAAGTTTTCCAATATTGAAACAAATGAGTATCCTGGTTTTCCAACGGATCTTCAAGCTCAATGGATGATATTGATGTGTTTAGCAAATGGAGATTCAACATTAAAAGAAAATATATATTTTGACAGATTTACACATATTCTTGAATTAAATAGATTAGGATGTAAAATAAGTTTAGAAGGTTCTCTTGCAAAAATAAAAGGTAATAGAAATCTAATAGGAGCAAATGTTATGTCTACCGACATTAGGGCGTCAGCTGCTTTAATTATTGCAGCATTATGTGCTGAAGGTAAGACTTCAATAAGTAGGGTATACCATATCGATAGAGGGTATGATAAAATTGAGGAAAAATTAACAAAATTAGGTGCTCAAATAATTAGAAAAAAATAGTCGAAAATATATTGTTTTTGAATTAATTCTTTATAGATTATTCCCCTGACATGAAAATTGTTATTATAGGTGCTGGTGAAGTTGGATTTCACGTTGCTAAATCACTTAGCGAACTTGACTACGATATATCAGTAGTTGATATCGATCATAGTAAATGTGCTAGAGCTAATGAACATTTAGATGTAATTGTTACTCAGGGTAACGGATCAGATGAAAAAATTCTTTCTAATATTAATGTTGCTAGCGCAGATTACGTTTTTTGTCTCACTAATTCAGATGAAACCAACCTTATTGCTTCTTTACAATGTCATAATTTAGGTGCAAAAAAAATTATAGCAAGACTTAGAGATTTAGATTATTCAAGGAATGGAAATGCGCTACCTCCAGAGAAATTTGGTATCGATGTAGTTATTCACCCAGAAGATGAAGTTGCTAAAGAAATTATCAGGCTAGTTAAACATCCTTATGCAGATAAATTTTATGAGTTTGAAAATGGTAAAGCTGTATTATTTTCAAAAAAAATTAATCATAGATCTAAATTGTCTGGAATGACAGTAGATGAATTTCATAAAAAAAATACTGAATTTAAAAGTTTGATAGTTGCAGTTATTAGAGGTGAAAAAATGACAATTCCTTCAACAACTTATAAATTTGAGCCAGAAGATTATGTTTTCTTTTTTGTAAGATCTAAAAATTTAGATCAACTTCTTACTACGTTAGGAATATCAAACTCAAATTCTAAAAGAGTGATGATAGCAGGAGCAAGTAAAATTGGAAGAAGAATCGCTGCTCTGTTAGAAGAAGAGATGTCTATTAGGTTGATTGAAAAATCAAAAAATAAGGCCTCACAAATTGCTAATGAACTTGATAAGACTATTGTGCTTAATTCAGATGCTACGGATGTCGAGTTTTTAAAAGGTGAGAATATTTCAGAGGTTGATTCGTTTGTGGCTGTAACTGAAGATCAACAATTAAATTTATTAGCTGGTATTTTGGCAAAACAATTAAAGGTGAAACATTCAATTATCCACGTTAACAACCCTGACTATGTAAAGAGTATGTCAGATTTGGGAATTGGTTCAATTGTTAGTAAAAATAGTGTTAGTGTAAATGCTGTTATAAAATCTATAAGAATTGATCAAAAAGAGCATGTGATTCAACTTTTTAGCTCTTTAAACATGGAAGCAATTGAGCTAGTTGCAGAAAAGGATTCAAAAGCTGCAAGAGTTCCAGTTTCAAATCTCAACTTACCACACGGTAGCATTATAGCCTTGGTAAACCATAATGGTCATATAAAAATTCCATCTGGAGATTTCCAAATTTCTGAAAATGATACAATTTTGATTTTCTGCATTAATTCAAAAATAAGAGAAGTAAGGAATATATTTCATTCTGAAAAATGAGTCTTAGGCCTACATTTCGTTTACTGTCAATACTAGTTTTCTTTTTGTCACTAGCTTTACTCATTCCTGCATCAATTGAATACCTAGATTCTGGTAAAATTTATTTATTTTATCTTGCTGCAACTTCAATATTTGCTAGTATTCCTATTTGGTTTTTTTCAAGAAAAGCAAAGTCTTTTTCAAATAAAGATGTTTTTATTGTAATAGTTCTAAGCTGGGTTTCAGCTTCTATTTATGGATCTATACCATTTCATCTATCAGATTTATTTAACGGTTATTCTAATGCCTTATTTGAAGCAGTCTCCGGTGTTACAACTACAGGAGCTACAATACTTACAGATATAGAAAGTATGCCAAGAAGCCTACTTTTTTGGCGATCTTTTCTTCAATGGTTTGGTGGTTTAGGGATTGTAATATTTACCATTGCGCTTTTACCTCTGCTGGGTGTTTCAGGAGAAAAGATTTTTAATTTAGAATATCCAGGACCCTCATCTGAAAAAATTACTCCAAGAATAAAAGATACAGCTAGATTGTTGATTAAGTTTTACGTTGGTTTCACAGGAATTCAATTTCTTTTATTGTCCTACGATATGACATTTTTCAATGCTATTTGTCATGCAATGACAACAATGCCATCAGGTGGATTTTCTACTTTTAATGATAGCATTAATGGACAGTCAGATTATGTAAAATCTGTAATTCTATTATTCATGATAATTACTGGTACCAATTTTGCTCTTCATTTTAGAGCTATAAATCTTGGTTTAGACTCTTACAGAAGAGATAGAGAGTTTCAATATTACATACTGGTTTGTGTTTTTTTTAGCTGTTTAATTCTATTTTTTGGTTTAGTAAATAATGAAGATTTTCCAATACTTGATACAGTTTTTCAAACAGTTTCAATAATCACTACTACTGGATACACTTCAACCAATTATAGTGATTGGAATCCATTTATATCTCAATATATTTTATATATATTGATGTTTACTGGAGCAATGGGTGGCTCAACAAGCGGTGGTATAAAACTAATAAGAATTGTTGCACTATTTAAGTATGTACGAGTAGAGTTAAAAAGAGCTCTCCATGAGAAAGCTATTATACCAGTTAGAATTGGAAGTAAGGTCCTTTCTGATGAGCTGATAAGAAAAACTTTAGCTTTTTTTCTATTTTATGTCCTTTTCTTTTTCTTGGCGTCAATTATTTTTGTAATGATGGGAATTAATCTTGAATCTTCATTAGGTGCAGCTGCATCAGCAATGGGTAATATTGGACCTTCAATCGGTGATTTTGGAGCAATGGATAATTACTCAACTTTACCAGTTTTAGCAAAGTATATAATGATGTTTGGAATGATTCTAGGAAGACTAGAAATTTTTGCAGTTTTAGTTTTATTTACTAAAACATTTTGGAGGTCATAGTATCAGTTTACAGTCCAAAATTGTGGGATTGCCAAAACAGCCCGGTATTTATCAATTCAAAGATAATAATGGTAAAATTATTTACATTGGTAAAGCTAAAAATCTCAGAAATAGGGTAAAATCTTATTTTCAAAAAAAATCTTACAGGTCACCAAAAGATCAATCTTTATTAAAAAGAATCAATGATTTTGAATGGATTGTTTGTCAAGATGAGGCTGATGCTTTTATAACTGAAGCAACATTAATTAAAAAATTTAAACCTAGATATAATGTTCAACTAAAGGACGACAAATCCTTTCCGTATTTAAAAATAACAAACGAAAAGTTTCCAAAAGTTTTTATAACAAGAAAAATATTTAATGATAAATCAAAATATTTTGGTCCATATACAGATGTTAAGTCAATGAGAAGGTTAGTTGACGTTTTATACAGAGCATTTCCAATCAGAAACTGTTATATAGAGCTTAATGAGATAGATAACGAAACTAATCGTCCCTTGGTATTAAAGAATGGCTTGGGAATACGCACCATAACTGAAAATGAATATCACGATATGATAGATGATATGATTTCTTTTTTGAAAGGAGATACAGCTTCTGTTGAAAAAAAACTTTCAAAGCAAATGGATTATTTTACTAAAAAAATGATGTATGAAGATTCTGCAAGATTAAGAGATCAAATAAAGGCAATAAGTTCATTTAAAACAGGCCAAAGAAAGCTTGAAGCCGATTTTACTAATAGGGACGTAATTGGTTATCAAAATAAAGATAAACACTTTGTGGTTGTCATTTTGAGAATAAGAGAAGGACGAATAATAAGCAGAGAAAAAATCTCTTTAGATTCTGATGAGGGATTAGATAAAATTTTAAGAACTATTGTTATTAATTTTTATATGAATGCTGCTTACATACCAAATAATATTTATTTTCCTGAAATGCCTGAAGAAAGAGAGGAGCTTGAATCTTGGTTGAGTAAAAAAGCAGGAAGAAAAGTAAAGTTTACTGTTCCTCAAAGAGCAGTAAAACATCAAGAATTAAAGCTTGCCAATAGAAATGCAAAACTTTTACTCAATGAATGGTTATTAAATATTGAAAAAAGAAAAGACTATATACCAAAACTTCTAAATGAATTAAAAGATATCCTCAATCTAAAAAATCCACCAAGATTAATTGAAGCATTTGATATATCGCATCTTGGAGGAACAAATACTGTTGCTTCTATGGTTGTTTTTAAGGACGGTAGACCATTTAAAAGTGCCTATAGAAAATTTAATATTAAAGTTGGTCAAATAGATGATTTTGAATCCATGAGAGAAGTTGTTTATCGAAGATATAAAAGACAACTTAAAGAAGGAAATCAATTACCTGATCTAATTTTAATTGATGGAGGTAAAGGGCAATTATCTTCAGCTTTAGAGTCATTAAAGAATCTAAGTCTTGAATTACCAATTGTTGCTCTTGCTAAAAGACTTGAAGAGTTATTTTTACCGGGACAAAAAGAATCATTGAGAATTGCAAAAAATTCGCCCGCATTAAATATTTTAAAGCAGTTAAGAGATGAAGCACATAGGTTTGCTAT
>CESQ01023013.1_pt1 | contig 10256 bp, 8 predicted proteins | sample 361401 | NCBI WGS metagenome assembly CESQ01 (sample SAMEA2622119, study PRJEB7988) | marine metagenome | isolation source: saline water (ENVO:00002010), including | reverse complement strand
AGTGTTGTATTTCTAGAAGAATAACGAATCAATTCATTACCAACATAAACAACACCTGTTTCTGGGAATAGAGTTACATCATGAACTGGAAGATAATCAACAAAACTATCAGTAACAGCAGTTGTTAACTTAGTTCTTGGTCCTTCGTTTAGAACCTCATACCTAACAGGTAAGTTACCTGAACGCATGAATGCTTCTCTGTTCCTGTTGTTGTTCTTAAGTCTGTGTGCGAACACAAAGTTACCTGATGGACCTCTGAACATCCAGTCAATAAATCCAGCACCATACCATGTATACTGGAATCCAATCATCTGCATGGTATTGATCTGAAGTTCGTATCCTGACTTACCAGTACCATCACATTTGTCAATGTTCCATTGTGCTTGTGGAATAATGATATCCTTAGTCAATGCAGCCTTTGTATTAACTGCACCAACCGCACCCCTGTAGTCAGGGTTAACTGTCATATTTTGATCGTCTATAATAGAAGTAACAACATGACTCATTCCACGAATAACTAATCTATCACCAGTAGTTAACTGTTCAGTGAACTTAGTATTAGTTCCTTGTATAAGGTTGTTATCTGGAGTAGCACTTACAGTACCAGCAATCTGGAATGTAGAAGATCTTAGACCAACAGATAGGTTTGTTCCATCGTACTGGAAGAATATACCATTCTGATCATCGAACGCACCAGATCTTACAGTAGAACCTTTCCACTTATACAGAGATATACTTGGTTGTTGACCAAACTCAGCATTAGTATCAGCAAGTGTTCCTGTAGCCAAGACAGTCAATGTAATTTCATTAACGATACTTGCAACAATATAATGACCATCATATCCAGCAGTTGATATACCACCAAGAGCGATCTCAGCACCAACCTGTAGACCATGATCCACGTCATCAGTAACTACAGTTATAACACTACCAAGAGTAGTACCATCAGAACTAACTGATCTCAAGTCATATGAAGGAGCGAACAAAGCACCAGTAGTATACTGAATACCTTTACCTGACTGGTATCTGATATACTTTTTAGATTGACGAATCGCCTGAGCACCGTGTGATGGTGAACCTGTTCCTAGTTGCACACCACCGTCAAATGGTCTGTGTGTATAGAAACAATCTGGTCTAGTATAGAGCTCACCAGTAAGAGCAGTATTAGTATCAATAGTACCAGTAGTTCTTGTAGTATAAACAAACTTGCTTAGACTTGGAACCTCTTCAATAAAGAATGGTCCTGAAGCAAGATCATGGTTATTACCAGTAGAATCAATAGCAGCAAGAATTGTATTACCTGGAACCAATCCATGATTGTTAGGAAATGTTGCACTTATTCTTGCAATAGCAGAGTAAGTTATATTAGTACCATTATTAATATTACCACTAGTTGTAGCAGATAAAGAAACAGATGGATAGAATGCAATACTCTCTCCTGACACTGGAGTACCAGTTGCACTGATAGCAGTAACCTCTCCAGTTAGATAATCAATGTCTGTGACAGTGATAGTCATATCGTTAATGGTTGGATCACCACCAAGTTCTTGACCACCAATTAAGAATTGATAACCAATTTGGTATCCACTACCACCATTAGCAATTTCAGGAGCATAGTTACCACCAGAAATCTTAGGTAGGAATGTTGCATTAAATGCTATATTGTTTGCAGTTAGTGACTCGAATGTTGCATTACCGTCTGCTGCTGTACCACCAATACTGAATGCAGTGATTTCACCAGATGCACCAACACTGGTTACAGTAACAGTTAAGTCATTAGTAGCAGTTTCACCACCTAAGATTCCACCATCAATGATAACAGTATCATTCGGTTGGTAACTAGAACCAGGGTTGATTATAACAGCACTATATGTTGGTGTGGTTGTTGTATTCTCATTAGGGGTAAAGTTTGCATGAGCAATTGTTTGATCATCAGCAGTACCACCACCACCTTCAGTGGTAGTTGCAACTACAGAGAATGCTTGACCAGCAACTATAGCAGTCAATTGCATTTTTGCAAGACCAGCCTGAGAAGGAGATCCAGCACTTGCTCTTACGAAAACAGAACCAGTAGCAAGATCATTAACAGCATTAATAAGTCCGTTCCTTACTTCTGTTATACCATCATTAGTAGCAGCATCATAAGTAAATGTTTCAACTGTACTTGTTGAAGTATCAGTTATTTCAACTGAGAATACATCTTCAAATTCTATTATTCCACCAATTTCGATATCATCAATCTGAGATATCTTACTACCAGAACCTGTTCTAGTAACTCTGAATGATGAGTTAATACCAACACCAGATCCAGCAGCACCAGTTACGTTATTGTATTCCTGAGTAGAGAAGATACCTTGACCAATAGGAGTAAAGGTAAGAATCTCACCAGCAGCACCAACTGTTTTAATGAAGATGTTTAAGTCATGAGCTGGTGAATTACCACCAAGAACATTACCATAGATAACAATTTGTTCTCCAGCAGCATATCCAGTTCCAGCAAAAGGAGTTCCTTCTGCTGCTGTACCACTAGGAGTAATACTTTGAATTTGACCGTTAACATCAACAGAATCAATTGTAATAGTCAAGTCGTTAGTTGGTGTAGCACCACCTAAGTTAGTACCTAAGATAGTAACTGTTTCTGTAGCAGAGTATTGACTACCACTATTAGATATGAATACATTTGAATAAGATGCTGAACCAGAAGTACCATCCCTTTCAACGTTGAAGGTAGCATTGGCCCCAAGTCCAGCATACGTATCTACTGGAACATTATCATAAGTAACTGTCTGTTTAATATCAACACCATTGTATGCACCAGAAGTTCTCATGATATCAAATGATGCTCCATTACCATTACCAAAGTTAATTGTAGTTGGTGATGTTGGTGTAGAGATGAAACTGTTACCAGTTCTGTCTGCTGTATATGGTGCAGATAAAGAGATAGTATTCGTTTCGATGTTTGTAACAAAGATTGTAGTTCCAGAACCGTTATCTAGAGCAGCACCAATATCAATTCCTGTTGTATCGTTAAGCTCAACCGTAGAAACAGGTGCTGTAAATGATGTTGTAATATTAATAGCAGTATCAGAATTTACATAACCAGTTATCTGTGTACCAGATTGTAATCCAGATGAAGAAAGAGGAGCACCAATTGGAGGGGGTGATCCTGGAACATTGATACCAATTCTATTTGCACCAGCAGCAGTATTACCTCTAGTGGTTAACTGACCAGAAGCACCATTAGATTCTACTGCTAGAGTAGGGCTTCCTAATGAAGCACCAGTATAGAAACCTGCTTTCCTTAATTGAACAAATCCAGATAATAGACTAGTAGCAGGTGATAGACCTACCTTACCCTTTGCATAGAAAGTAAACTGAGATGTACTTGGAACAGCACTAATAATGAATGAACCTTCTGCCTTAGCGAATCCCTCTACACCATCATTAACACCCTTAAGTGTAACAGGATCTCCAACATCAAATCCATGTTCTAGTTCAGTATCTACTGTAATAAGAGATGGACCTATACCACCACTGTTTGTAGAAGCATCAGTTGTAATTGAACTAACAGAAACATCAGCACCTGGAAACTCGAAGGAAGATGGATATCCACGTACTAGGTCAATTGTCTGCCATTTAGTTGGCTGAATACCGTACTCAAAGTCAGCGTCAAGCATACTGAGAGGCTCAGCAAAACGCATACGTTCGATAGCGTCTGTACCGAAGTCGTATGGTCTCATCTTAACTTCATCACCTTCAATAAAGATGATTAAGTTATCAGTAGAAGTATATGTTGAAGTATCAAACAGGAATGTAATGGTAGTTACACCGTTTGATAATGTACTAGCGAAAGGGAAGTCTGGATCAGATCCATCAGATGTTTCCGTGAACGCTGCTGATATCTGTTGAGAGTTATCAGCAAAGTTATAAAGTACAACGTTTGACGTAACGTTTGTGATCAGCAGAATTTGGTCAGGACTAACTTTATCCAAAACCTTCAATGTTCCAGCACCAGAAAGACCAGGTGAGAAAACGTAGTCTCTTATTTGCCTTTTAGCCATTTTTTAATTTCCCTCGATCTTTTTTATGAAAGTGCAATTGCTAATGCAGTTACTTGGGAGTCTACAGCAGTCTTGGACATTGCATCCCCTGGCGCAGTAGCTCTACCTAGATTCGTTATTTTATTATTTAGAAGACTTAGATCAGCAGTAACACCACTGTGTACATCTAAAGTTCCATCCACAACTGTGTTGCCATCTGCATCTACTGTAAACTTAGTACCACCAACCCCGAAGGTAGTACCACAAGCAAGAGCAGATGTAACAGAAGCACTAGCACCAGCAATAGCACCAGCAGCAGAAACACTAAAGGTAGGAGAAAGTAGATCAGCACCACCTTTGATACCATCATTGACTCCTAGTTCACCTTCCACTGTAGTGTTAGTACCTTTAAGAGTTGTATCTCCTGTAACGTCAAGAGTTCCACCAACAGTAACATTTTGCTGTAAATCAGCGTCTCCAACAACAGTAAAGTTCCCATTAACACTGAAGTCAGTTGCAATAATGTTATACTTAAACTTACCATATACAGCAAAACTCATTATGTTGGCATCCTCAGCCCACACAATAATCTGTTGATCTCCTGTTGCTTTAATGTCAGTTCTCTGATAGAATGTACGTGGGAAAAGTTTCGTGTTATAATTTAAGTAGTTTGCAGTTTGCAATTCTGCTTGACCATCTTCCAAGATTCCTATTCTGAATCTAGAAGGAGTATGACTCTGGTTAGAAACGAAGATCGAAAGTTCTACGTCTTCACCAGTAGGTACTGTATAGATGCTAGTATTAGTTCTAGCAGTAGTCACAAGAACAGAATTTAAGAATCCAGAACCAACTGGGTTATCAACAACTTCTCCATGCACCAAGAAAGAGGTAGTTTCGTAGTCACTATATACAACCAGACTTTGCCCATTGGCATAGTACAGGGTTTGAGTTTCATAAGTCTCTCCAGACTGAATCTCCATGTCATATAGGATGTAGTTCGATGGAGCGAAAGCCAACAACGCACCACTTGAAACTCCGATCCTTACCCTTACTGGGTATGGACTTTGGTGAGATATTGAAATTTTTGCCTCTACCAGCTTTGCTGCTGGAGCCTCATGAAGTACTGTCCTAGTCTTGACTTGTGGGACTATAGCTGCTAGAGCACCATAAGTAGCCATAACTTTGGGGGTTTATATTACAATCGTTAGTTATTTATATGAAAATTCTTACAGGATGCAATGGATTCATCGGAAAGAAATTTGCCGATCAACTTGATGGAAAATTCATCGGGTTTGAAATGGGAAACGCCTTTCAGTTACTAGACAACTTACCTGTCTGGGATGATATTGATGAAATCATTCACATGGGAGCAATATCAAGTACAACAGAAACTGATATTGGAAAGATCACAATTTACAATACAGAGTTTTCAATAAAACTATTTAAGAAAGCAATAGAACTAGGTATACCAGTTAAGTATGCCTCGTCTGCATCTGTCTATGGAAACTCAGCAGGTAATATCAATCCTTTGAATTACTATGCTATATCAAAAGTTCAAGTAGACTACTGGGTACAAGACAATATAGATCTATTTGAAAGTATTCAAGGATTTAGATTCTTCAATGTATATGGAGAAGGTGAAGAGCATAAAGGAAATCAACGCAGTCCTATCAGTAAATTTACTGAGGAAGCGAAGATGACAGGTAAAATTAAAATCTTTAAAAACTCTGAGAAGATGGTCAGAGACTTTATATACGTTGGTGATGTTGTTGACTTAGTTCTAAACAACCAATTGGAATCAGGAGTATATGATCTTGGTACAGGACACCCACATTCCTTCAGAGATATTGCTGAAATAATTGCAGACAAATATAATGCACAGATAGAAGAGATAGATTTCCCAGTACACTTACAAGGAAAATATCAATTCTATACCTGTGCAGATATGTTCTGGGCTAATAAGTATAAATTTACAAACGTAGAGGACTACATTAATCACCCCTTAGAATACGGTACGAGTCGTCCTCAAAATGCTCTGTAGAAAATTCGAATAGTTCTACGTCTGTGATGCCTTCCATCATATGTCTAAGACCAGGAGGTATATAAAACTTATCTCCTGGTTTTAATATTATTGTGTCTGCATCAATAAAATCATCTCTATAACCATAGGTCATTTTTAGTTCACCACTCTGAACATAGAATGTTTCATCTTTAATCTTGTGGTAATGGTATGAACACTTCTTACCTGCATTAAAGAATAGAAGTTTTCCACAATACTTTTCAGAATTGCAGATCCACTTTTCATAACCCCAACCTTTCTGTACAATCTTCATGCAAAGAAGTCCTCAGAATTAATACCTTTATCGTCTATGAAATAATGTGCATGGAATTTGCCCATGTGTAACTCATCAAACTTACAACCCCACGACTTAAGTTGATTGAAGGTTAGATCATAGAATGCTTCGTGTGCTTTCACTGGATCACCATCAAACCTACCCATACCTCTAGCAGTATAAAAAACAATACTGTTACCTTGATCATATATTTTATTTAACTTCTCTATCCGATCCATCATTGGTTCGGATTTTTCGTACTGTCCTGTAGGACAATTACTTATAGTACCATCGATATCAACTACGTATATCATCTATATCATCTCCAGAAAGAACATAAGTGCCAGTATTTTGTACTGCTATTGCAGCAGCCTTATTAGCATAAGGTATAGCTTTCTCTATTGTACCATACTCTAGGTAGAAATAAACCAAAGCACATAAGAAAGTATCACCTGCTCCTGCTACATCAAAACAAGGAACTTTCTCACCAGGATATATCTCTCCTTTATATTCAGCACCAGCACTACCTTTAGTGACAATTTTATTTCTGTATATACCTTTCAACTTAGAGTTTTCTAACTCATTGATCTTGATGAAGCATCCTTTCTTAGGTAGTTTACTTTTCTTACTGTCTATGAATACAGGACCATTGAATGTTTCTACTAATTCAAAGATCTTTTCTGTATCTAAAAATCCTTTGTCATAATCAGATATGATCATGGCATCAAATGGACTACCTATTGGTTCATGATGTACTGTACTAGTAGGATAGGTATCACCAGTTGGCAACTCCCATCCATAATCAGCAACCTCATCATTCTCATCCATCCTCATCAGTTGTTGATTAGATCTCTCATCCACAAATCTAGTCTTAACTGGTTTTAATTCATTAGTCATTAAATATACATCAACATCAAATGACAAGAGATTTGCTCTTACGTTACTTGCCATTCCTTCTGCTGTTTCGGTACGAATGTATTCCATTACTGGTACAGGTGCTTCAGGACTTAACCTTGTACAACTACCATAAACGTATTTGTCTATACAGGTCTCACCTATAACGATGACCTTGTATTGTCTTTGTTGTGGAATATTCTCCAATCCTATCGAAGAACTCAACTCTTTTTGCATACTCACGTCCTACTACGTCTCCGTTTTTCCAATCAGAACCTACTACTAGTATATCAGGGTTTATAATTTTTATCAATTCTTCAAGCTCTTGTCTTGAATCGAACGTATGTATTACGTCCACTGCTTTCAAAGAACTTAATTGATACTTCCTATCCTCTAATGGATAAATGGGTCTATCTGGTCCTTTGTCTGCTCTGACCTTTCGGTCAGTATCGATACCCACTATAAGCATAGATCCTAAAGACCTAGCATAATTTAGCAATTCGAAATGTCCTCTATGGAGAACATCAAAGCAACCATTAACCCAAATAATCATTTGATTCCCATGTGTTTCGCATACAAGTTTTTGTGTTGTTGATTAGGATGCTGACTATTTACATAGTGTGGAGCAGGTAGATCAGAACAAAAGAAAGCAGTGACAATATGCTTTGGTCCACTCATTGGTTTGTTTTCTCTATATGGAAACAACTGATTACAAGGGAAGATTAAAAGTTTTCCTTGTTCTGGTTTAACTTTGTAATCTAAAAATGAAAACTCTGTTTCTCCACCTTCTTCAACATTATCAAGATATAATATCATAGCATATACTCTTGACAATAGTAATGGATCTGTTGGAGATAGATCAATATGATCTCTAAACCACCCATCTTGTTTTGGGTAGCATCTCATAGAATGATCATAAGAAACTAAAGGTGCTCTCCAAAGAAGTTTATCTTTTGCACCCCATTCATACATTGCATTGATAGCTCTATCAGTTTCTATAGCAATTTGACACCAGAAATCTCCACCAACAATAGGATCTATTTGTATAGCTTTCTTATGTTTTTCTTCATTTCCAGGATCCCCCTTAACATGATATTGATTGTTTCGCCAAAACCAATCAATCCATGACTCACAATCATCTCCATGCAGAAAGTTTTTTTTCTCGAATATTAAATCTGTTAAGTTCATAATTTATAAATTAAAATTTTTTATACTTGTTAATCTTTCGATAGATGGTTCTGATGCATCAGGTATGAATAGTAGTTCTGCTTTCTCAGGTAAGTAAAGATAACAGATTTCACTTTCTCTCATAGTAAGTAAAGCATCATCTATAGTTTCCACTATAGTATCACCAGCCAAATTAAAAGATGTGTTGAATAATATTGGCACACCTGTTAATTCATAGAATGCCTCTATTAATTTATAGTAGTTTGGATTCTGATCTTTTGTGAGAGTTTGAATCCTACATGTACCATCAACATGAGTGATACATGGTATCTTCTCTATCATTGATTTTAGTACATTCACAGCATACATCATATGTGGTGATTCATACAACCTATCCATATCAAACCATTCTTGTGCATGGTCAGCAAGTACTGTACCAGCAAACGGTCTCCAATACTCTCTCTTCTTTACTTTATTAACAACATCCTTCCCGTCTACAGCACGGGGATCATATAGTATAGAACGATTACCTAAAGCACGAGGACCATTCTCAGATCTACCCTGACAGATAGCAACTACATTACCGTCACTAATAAGTTCAGCAACCCTCTGAGGTGTAACCTCACATACCCTAAATTCATTATCTTTCAATTCATAATCATACTTAATAGGTTGACCAAAATAAAGATGTGATAATGGTCTTATTTTTTTACGTCTATACTGCTTAGGGCATTCCCTTGCGTAAGTAATATATGCTGCTCCCATAGCAGTACCACAGTCACTAGACATAGGTTCAACATATAGATTAATATGTTTTGGTAATCTTTGTAGTATTCTATAGTTACCAACACAATTCAAGGCACATCCACCAGTAAAGATAATATCATTACATCCACTTAATCTATGTGTATCCATAATTCTTTGATACACATACTCTTCAAAATCTTCTTGTAATCTATATGCTAGATCTGCATGTCTTTGAAACTTATCATCTTCATCCTTTGAATATGCTATGTAATCATAAGGACGGACAACAACATTCACATTATTAAGTTCATTGAAATCTGTTAAGGTAAATATATTTTCATTTCCACCATCCTCAGATATCATTTGTTTTATTCTATCATTAGGTTTTCCATATGATGAAATACCCATAGTTTTACCACACTCTAAACTATCCCATCCCAAATATTCTGTGATACCAGAGTAAACAAATCCAGTACCAATATTTTTTGTGGGATGTACATATGATGGTGCTCCTTCAACCTTTTGATTTGAATACCCAACAATCTTTTGACTTAAACATGTTGTTGAATTAGGATCTTGATCAAAATAGAATATACTCTCATGCTCCTTACCCCACTTATGGTCAGCACCAGCACCATCTATTACAAGTATACCTGCTTTATCAAATCCTGAATTATAGAACGCACAAGAGGCATGTAGAGAATGGTGGTAATCCTTTGCTTCTACATACCTCTTGACTTTAATCCCTATCCGTTTAATGTATTTAAAGTATGGTCCGAAATCACATTTATTATTATACAAATGTGTATAAGCACATAGGTCAATTTCTTTAGTAATTTCAGCTACTTTATCCAGAGCATTAAATACTTCTCTGTCAAATTTGACATGTGTTAATCTCTCTTCCTGTATGGACAGCACTACATCATTGTCTTTCATAAGACAAATAGCAGCATCATGAGATCTATTAACACCAAGTATCCACATAATTAAACAGGGTTAAAATTTATATTCAATACAATACGTTCTGCTGTGCTCTCTGGATAGCGAGAGGCATGATATCTTCGACCATCAAATA
>CESQ01114046.1_pt1 | contig 10299 bp, 7 predicted proteins | sample 361401 | NCBI WGS metagenome assembly CESQ01 (sample SAMEA2622119, study PRJEB7988) | marine metagenome | isolation source: saline water (ENVO:00002010), including | reverse complement strand
CTTCTTTGATTCAAAAGTTGCGAATGAATTAGGTATTGAATTTATTAATGTAAAGCTTCAAGATACTATCGTGTATAGAAAATATAGAAAAATACTCTTGAAACAATATCCTACAAAAGAAGGGATGGGTTGGCCTACTTATTTATTAGTTGATGATCCTGAAGGTGAATTTAAAATTATAGGTGAGTTAAAAGGAGGTATTGCAAAAGGGGACTTTAGAGAAAGGCTTGAAAGACTTATATCTGATTGATTTTCTATTTAATTCACTGGTTGCATTAATCCTCCACTTCCAGAGTCAGAATCGTCATCATCGTTTCCAGGGTCAACTGTTAAGAGTGTGTAGACACCTAATGCAACTAGACTTACCAATCCACTAAAGAGGCTTAATCCATATTGGTTAGTACTGATTTCTATAACTTCACCCAAAGTAAAAATACTCAAATTTTGGAGACTATAGCAAGTTTTTTCATCTGTAGCGTTTTAGGCAACCAATTGAAAGATTGCCATCGATGTTTTCTGGAAACTAATTCTTTTAGGGAGTGTTTATTTCATTATTCATGACGTTTAGCCAAACAGTAAGTTGATCTATAAGCTTTGCGTTATCCAATACTCCTAGGCCTCTTATAGTTACGATTGAACATCGATCACCTTTCTTATAGATAAATCTTCCGTGAAGATGATTTGCTAAACCCTTTCGGAGTAATTTAAATGCTGGTTCATCCATCATCGTTTCTAACTCCACATTTGGTTTAACCAATTTGATCCTAGAGAAACCACATTTCTTGGCAATTATTTTTAATTTCATTACTTCTAATAATGATTCAACTGCTTTTGGGAGTGTTCCATATCTATCAACTAAGTTACTAGCAAAATGAACTAGGGATTCATTGCTATCACATTGTGTTGCTAATCTGTATGCGTTAATTTTTTCATCAGGATCTGTTATCCAATCACCTGGTATAAAAGCTGTTACAGGCAGATCAATTTGCGTATCATCTACAGTGGGTATGTCTTGACCTTGAATTTCAGAAATTGTTTCTTGCAATAATTCCATATACAAATCAAACCCAATTGTTTCCAGCTGCCCGCTTTGTTCAATGCCTAAAATATTACCTACGCCTCTAATTTCCATATCCCTCATGGCTAATTGATAACCACTACCCAAATCAGTGAATTCCTGAATAGCTTTTAATCTTTGCCTGGAGGCATCATTTAATTTTTCATTATTTGGATAAAACAACCATGCGTGAGCTTGGACACCACTACGACCGACTCTGCCTCTTAATTGATAAAGTTGAGATAAACCAAATTTATGTGAATCTTCAATTAAAATAGTGTTAACTCTGGGGATATCTAAACCACTTTCGACAATAGTTGTACAAAGCAATATGTCTGCTTCTCCAGCATTAAAAGCTAACATTGCATTCTCTAGTGCACCCTCTTCCATTTGGCCATGGGCAATAAGTAATTTCACTTTTGGAATCATTAACTTTAATTTTTCTGCAACATCCTCTATACCTTTGATGCGTGGAACAATATAAAAAATCTGTCCACCTCTATCAAGCTCTTGAGAAATCGCACTCCTAATTATTTCATTGTCAAGAGGAGCTAAATGAGTTTTTATAGGTCTCCTTAATGGAGGCGGTGTTGTTATTAAACTCATTTCCCTTACACCAGATAAACTCATATAAAGAGTTCTAGGAATTGGTGTTGCAGAGAGTGTCAATACATCAACACTTTTCTTTAATTCCTTTATTTTTTCTTTCTGGTTTACTCCAAATCTTTGTTCTTCATCTATAACTAAAAGACCTAAATCTTTATAGGATAATTTCTTATTTAGTAGTTGATGTGTCCCAATAACTGCATCAATTTTTCCATCTTTAAGACCGCTTAATATTTGCTTTCTTTCATTACTTGTTTTAAACCGATTCAGTAATGATACTTTTATAGGGTACGGTGCGAATCGATCAGAAATAGTTCTCCAGTGTTGTTGTGATAATACAGTTGTTGGAGCTAAGAAAGCAATTTGTTTTCCTGAAGTAATTGCTTTAAATATTGCTCTTATTGCAACTTCTGTTTTACCAAATCCCACATCTCCACAGACTAATCGATCCATTGGCTTATCACTTTCCATATCAAATTTTACTTGTGTCGTTGCTTTGGCTTGATCAGGCGTTAGAGGGTAGGGAAATGAATCTTCTAATTCATTTTGCCAAGGACCATCGTTTGGGAATTTGTAACCTTTCTCTTTACTTCTTTCTGCATATAATTTAATTAGATCAATAGCAACTTTTCTTACAGATTTTTTAGCCTTATCCTTTATTTTATTCCAATTAGTTCCTCCTAATTTATTAATTTTTGGCGACTTTGAGTTTGAACTTCTATATCTACCTAAACAATTAAGCTGATCAGCAGCCACACTAAGTTTACCATCCATATATTTAATTACTAAATAATCTCTTGATTCACCATTTATGTTAAATTTCTCCATCTTTTGAAAAACACCAATACCATGATTTTTATGAACAACATAATCACCTTGGTTCATTTTATTAGGATCAATTTTCTTACTTTCAGACTGTTTCCTTCTTCTTACATATCCAGTACTAATAATATGACTTTGTCCAAAGAATTCCTTATCTGTGACCAAAGCTATTTTCCATGCTGGAAGTAAGAATCCTTCAACTTCTCCTTCATTATTATTTTTTAAAGCTACTGGTAATTTATCCTCAATAATATTATTTATAGCATTTATATCATTGTTATTAGGAATAAACTTGGAGATACATTCATGTTCATCTAATAAAGATACAGCTCGACTTGGTTGTGCCGAAATAATCCAAATTGAATACTTTTCTTTTAAATAATTCTTTAAAGCTAAGCTTATTTTTCCATATTGATTAGGAAGCCAGTTATGTAACTTACTAGAGATATTGAATACATTATTTTTAGATGATAAATCCTCTAAGTCTGTAGTATCAATTCCATTATAATTATTTAACCTATCAAATATATCATTAATATTAATATGTAGATTTGGTTTGTAATGATCAACATTCCTATTTTCTTGTTGTGATTGTTTTATTATTTCTCGATAACTTTCACAAACTATCTTATGCCATGCTTCTCCATGTGCTTTACCTTGCAATCTTTCGTCAACTACTATAAATGTATTATCATCAAAGTAATTTAATAGTGATGAGGGTTCCTTAAAGGCTATTCCTAGATATTTTCTGGCTGATGATATTGAATGTGAATTTACTAATTCGGAGTATTCATCATCAGTAAAAATATTAGTTAGTTCTTTTTTATCTAATGATAAAATCCGTTCAATTATTATAGGATCAAATCCAGTGGGGGTAATACATACATTATCAATCTTTTCTAATGATCTTTGAGATATAGGATCAAACTCTTTGATTTTTTCTAATTGATCACCAAATAATTCCAACCTGATAGGAAGTTCACTGCTTACTGGATAAATATCTAAAATGTCTCCACGCCTTGTCCAAGTTCCTTCTTGATCAATACTATTACTTTTAATATATCCACATTCACTTAATCTTACTGATAATTTACTTAGATCAATTTCATCACCAACTTGTAATCTAATGCATTTAGATTTAAAACATTCAATAGGTGGTAAATGTGGTTGTAAGGACCTTTCAGTAGCAATTATTGCTATATTTTCATTATTATTCAGTTCTAATATGTCGCTCAGAACTTGTAATTGGCCCCATATAATTTCTGATGTAACTTGTGTTGAATCATATGGAGATACCTCACTTGTGGGATATAAACATGTTTTTGTCCAACCACAATCTTTTACAAGTGGGAGCCATCTTGTAGCCTCTTCTAATGTTGGAACAATTACTAAAAGCTTTTTGGAGTCTTTTTTTGCAAGAGACGTTGTAATTAAAGCTTTAGCAGTCCTTGATGCGCCAGATAAGATTAATCTGTCTTTTCTATTTGTTCTCTCTCTTAATTCATTTGTTAATGGATGATTTTCTAGTTTACTTGCTATTGACTCTAAGGACACTATCTTGTTAAAAGTTATAAATTAAGATTAACATAATATTTTCTTTTTATGTGGTGAATTCTTTCTTATACAAACTTTGATCTCTTATTGATTTCAGCTTTGAAACAAAAGATAATAACTGTTCTTCATTAAGTTCCTTCCTGGTAGAAACATTAAATTCCTTCTGCAAATATTCTCTGCCTTTTTTATAATCCCACGACAAATCTTTAAGTATAATATCAGATTCCTTAATCATAGTAGTTAAATCCATTTTTTCTAATTTAGATGAATCCTTCATCTCTATATTTTTCAATAAATTCAAATAACTAATAAGCTCCTCATACTTTGTTATTTTATTTCTATTATTGTAACCAAGAGATTTTTGAAGAAAACTTATTTCATCATCCCTAGACCAATTTAAACGTGATATCTCTGAATCTATGGCTGTTAGCTCGTTGCTCCAATCACTAGGTTCTTCTGTTGAATTGGTAGGTACTATATTTTCACTTTTTGCTAACGGTAGTTTAACATTGTTTTTACTCTCATTCTCGTTATTTGATTTTATATGAGATCCATAATTATTTGCTATGTTAAGTCTATTATTTAATCTTGATATGGCTTTATCTTCTGCTATTTCTACTGTAGAACCTTCCGCTAATGCACTCCCAACATTCTTGTCATTCAACCAGCCATTTACTTGAACAACAGCCTTATCTTCAGATAGGTGGCAAAGTTTAGATTCAATTCTCATAACACTTTTGATTAGCACTAATTAGAATAATTAGAGTTAACATAAACTATTCAGTCTGAAAAAATAGTTCTTTTTTTGAAATTTAATGGATTCAGCATCCCTAAGATCCTTAACTCCGTTACTTGATGGTATCGACAGATGGGTCGAACTCGCCCCTCTTTTGCCTGTCATAGTTTCACTTGAACTAATATTGTCAGCAGATAATGCTGTGGCGTTAGCTTCAATAACTAAAAAGCTTAATAATATTGATCTACAAAAAAAGGCTCTTAATATCGGAATTTTTATTGCTTTATTATTGAGAATTCTAGTTATACTTACCGCCCAATTTATTTTGAATTTTTGGCCAGTAAAACTTGTTGGTGGTCTTTATTTGATTTCTTTGTCGATTTCAAAATTTATAAGTATTGAAAATGATGAGTATACTGATAGCGAAAATTTAAAAAGTCAAAATAGTAATTTTTCGTTAATTAACATAATCCTATTATTAGCGGCTACAGATTTAGCCTTTTCCATAGACAGTATTACAGCAGCGGTGGCAATTAGTGATCAATTTCTTTTAGTTATTAGCGGTGCAACAATAGGTGTTATTGCATTAAGATTTACTTCTGGATTATTTATTAAATGGCTGAAAGTATATGTTAATTTGGAAAAAGCTGGATATATTGCAGTAGCTATCATTGGAATAAAATTAATTATTCAATTAATTTTCTACAATCTAATTATTCCTGAGTATTTGTTCTTTTTAATAATGTTATGTCTTTTTCTTTGGGGTTTCTCAAGAAAAATAACTGAATATAATAATATTTAGAGTCCAAGTATATCTTTAATATTTAGATTAGATTGAATAGACAAAGTATAGGCGTCAGCTCTATTTTTACCTTCTAATTTACCATATTCTATTTTAATTGGCTCGTCCTCAGTCATTATCTTTATACCATCCTTTTGACTTATCATAATTATTTGTCCAGGATTTATATCATTTATGTTGTTATTTTCTAAAATTAAGTTTCCTTTTCGTATTTCTTTTTGTTCTAATAGGGAGGCTTCTAATATTTTCAATCTTTTCCCATTATGTAATGTATACGCGTTTGGATATAGTCCTTGTATCTTCTTGATTATTATTCTTGCCTTCTCATTCCAGTTTATTAAATAATCCTCTTTTTTTATTTGTCTAGCATAACTTTCATTACCTTTTATCTTAGATTGATCAATTGCATTTAGCCTTTTAAGCCTTTCATTTTGATTTAGTCCTATTGTTTGATATATCCTATTAATTGATTTTACTAATAGTTTTGATGATATTTCAGATAATCTATTTGTAAGTGTCTCTAGATTATCTTTGTCACTGATATTTGTTGATTGTTGATCAATAACTGGGCCTGTATCTAAACCTTCCTCCATTGCCATTATACAAATACCTGTTTTCTCATCATCACTAATAATACTCCACTGAATGGGAGCTGCGCCTCTCCATTTTGGTAATAACGATGCGTGACTATTCCAGCACCCAAGAGTTGGTTGATCTAATATTTCTTTTGAAAGAATCTGACCAAATGCTACAACTATATATACATCTGCATTCAATTTGATAAGTAAATTTTTTATATATTGATCTTTGCTTATTGAATGTGTTTCATATACAGGTATTTCAAAATCTATTGCTGTTTGTTTTACTGGCGATGGAGTCAGTTTCTTTCCCCTGCTTCTTTTCCTATCTGGTTGAGTAACTACTGCAATTACATCATACCCAGTTTTAATTAAATGTTCTAAGTTCTCTGCTGCATATTTTGGAGTACCGAAAAAAACTATTTTCACGCTTCACCTGTTATTGATATATTTTCAACCCAGATATGTGGACTAATTCCTTGATGAGTTATGATCTGTTCATTTTCAATTTTAACAATACTATTTAATACTTGTATGATATCTCCCGCGACAGTCGCTGCTTCAATTGATATCTTTTTAGCATCTTTAACTATCCATCCATCGAAAGGTAATGAAAATGAACCTTGACTGGCTTTAACACCAGAATGTAGTGCAGATAATTCATCTATTAAAATGTATTCTTTTAGTGTTTTATTTATACTCAAATTCTCATCTAGATCTATACCATTTTTAGTTTTACTTACAACCAACCAATCTGGAGATACAGATACTTTTGCTCCTAGGCCTGCATGACCTGTTGGTTTAACACCAAATTTCCTAGCCGTTGCCTCAGAATGAATTAAATTATTTAAAATGCCTGATCTTATTAAATTAACATTTTGTGTAGGGGTACCTTCACCATCAAAGCTAAACGCACCCACATTTGCGGGGTGAAGACCTTCGTCACTTATATTTAGATTTTTTACGGCTATTTGTTTACCGATTGATTCTTTATTCATTAAACTCAGGCCATCGATAATTGATCTTGCGTTAAACATTGAACTAAATGCGTTAATTAATTGAAGAAAAGCTTCTGGCGTAAAACAAATTAAATATTTTTTTGTTTCTATAGCTTTATAATTTAGATGGCTGATTAGTTTATTTGAAGTCTCTTTTATACATGAGTCTATATCTAACTTATCTAAGTTTGAGTTTATTCTAATTCCACCTGAGCTTCTAGGCTTTTTGTTATTTTCTTGTCCCTTAGCATATAAATATATAGATGATTGTGATAATTTCATATATCTTTTAGCACCATCACTATTTATATATAGTCTTTCCATATAACTTTCACTGAGACCATTATATGGAACAGAATCAATTGAGATATGAGTATCAATTAATTTTTTCTCTGCCTTTTTTAGTATATCTAATAATTCATCAATACCATGTTCTTTATTCGCTTGATATTTAATATCTTTTAATGGTGACTTTGCTAGAGATGAGAATTCCGGAGATTCTTTTTCGTTACCAAAAACACTAGCTTCAATAGCTCCTATCATTGCTTTCTTAATACCTTTATTAGTTAAATCCGATGTACTTGTGATACCGACTTTATTATTATTCCATACTCTTAATGTCATTGAATTCCTTTGAGATCCTTTTAATTGCTTAGCATTACCTTGTTGTACTTGAACCGATATATCTTTGCTAGATGAAGCACCAACATCCCATTTTGTGATATTCGACTCTTTACTATATTTGTCTAAAAGGTCTTTCAATAAAACTGGATCTAATTCACCTATTTGTTTGTTTATAGCTGAAGTATTCATTTTATCTGCCTCCTACAGTTATTGAATCTACTTTTATATGTGGTTGGCCAACAGTGACATTTACACTTCCACTAACAGATCCACAAAAACCAGCCGCAAGGTCTAAGTCGTTCGCACACATAGATATTCTTGGAAGTATCTCTTTTGCTTCACCTATTAAGGTTGCCCCTTTTACAGGTTTATCTAGTTTTCCATTTTTAATTAAATATCCTTCATCAACTGAAAAATTAAATTGCCCGGTTGGTCCGACACTTCCTCCTCCCATCGATTTGCAGTAAAGCCCATTATCCACACTTTCAATTAAGTTATCTGGAGAAAATGTTCCTTGCTTAATGTAAGTATTTCTCATTCGACTTGCTGCCGCAAATGAAAAATTTTGTCTCCTACCACTTCCTGTCCTTGGATGACCTGTTCTTAGAGAACCTGCTCTATCTGAAAGGAATTTCTTCAAAACACCATCTTCGATTAAAAGAGTATTTTGTGGTTCCATTCCTTCATCATCCATTGATAATGAGCCAAATGCATAATCTGATAATCCTTCATCTACAGCAGTTACAGCCTTATTAGCAATTTGCTGATTTACTTTGTCATGGAATGGGGAAGTTCCTCGTTCTAATTGAGTAGTTTCTAGTAAGTGACCGCAAGCTTCATGGAATATTACTCCTCCAAATTTATTAGCTAGTACAACAGGCATTTGACCTGCTTCAACATATTCTGCATCGAGCATTTTTTGAGCACTCTCATTTAAATCAGATGTACTTTGATAAATATCCCAGTTCCTCAGATCGTTTGGATCTCCAGAGCTTCCATATCTTCTTGCCGATGTCGACCTGCTTTTATCTTTAACTGCAATAACATTTATTCCAACTGTCTGATGAAGACGTATATCTCTGGCAAACACGCCATCTGTTGCAGCAACAATTACTTCCTGCCAATTTCTAGAATAACTAGCTCTTCTTACTTCAAGATTTTTGTTTTTATTAGCAAGTAAATTAGTTGAATCTAACAATTTACTTGTTGATTCTTTTAGATCTGGTGAGTCAGATAACCAATTATCCTTTTCTATTCCAAAATCATTTAGTGCTTTTAAGCCATCAAAATTTGATCTATTGTTAGTTCCTATGCTTAGACCAAGCATTCCCAATGCCTGAGACAAAGCGAACAAAAGTCCTGGTTTTGATAAATCATTAGTACTTACAAACCCGTCTTTTGTTCCAAGAAAAACTCTTATACCAGCGCCAATACCAAAGGATGGACTAACATTTGAGATGTCATCCTGTTCTGCTAGAAGTGAAATATTATCTGATTTCTCAAGAAAAATTTCCACTATATCGGCTCCAGCCGATTTTCCCAGTGATAATAATTCTTCAATTTGTGGCTTTAATGTGTCGTCAAAAGTATGAAATAGAAGATTTTCACTTTGTTTAGTCAACAATGATTTAGGCAATATTTTTTTATAGTATGGCATTTAATACGCATAACTGCGTTGAGACATACTAGTTTTAAATATATATTGTAATTTCATTGATTAATAATTTGATTTGTATATATATATTTAAATCAAACAATTATTAGTTTGCACCAATCCATTTTTGACCATTTAATCTTTGCAGTACTCTTGAAATTAATAATGGTAAAGTTGTCTTTTTCTCATCAATCAGAAATGATTCAACTATACTTGGATCAGAATTTGATTCGGCTAATAATATAGTCTTATCCGAAGTGATTATTTCTTTATTAAAACAAAGCCAGAATTTTCTATCATCTGCTAACTCGCAAAATACCATCCAACATTTGCCTCCAACTACAGGTCTATTACCATTAATTAGTTTAATTTGATTAATATCTGTACCTCTCTCTTTGATTGATTTTTCTAATCCAGGAATAAAGTATTTACTAATAAACTCTTCAAAAGGTTTGTCTTCTAATTTTGGAGGTTTAGCGGGTTTTTTGGGGATAGCTGCCTTTTCATTACTAGATACATTGGTTTTTGTATTTGATTCTATAGAGGGTTTCGAATTTTCCATTTTTATACTTTAGCAAAGCAAAACAGATTTTTTAAATTATTTATGAATTAAAATATTTATTAGGGTTTTACCAGTTTAAATAATCATCGTCATCCCAATCATTTGAGATGCGATTGATTTCATTATCTTTATTGTAATTAAAATCTTCTTTATATTCTAAATAATCCGATGCGCTTGAGTAGTCCAAATTATTTGAATCATTTGTGTCATTATTCATAAATGGTTTATTTATTCTATTTGTTTTGCCAATGACTCTAAAACTAGCATTAATTGTTGGGGATGGTTCCTTAATATCTCTTTCTATTA
>CESQ01020633.1_pt1 | contig 10299 bp, 8 predicted proteins | sample 361401 | NCBI WGS metagenome assembly CESQ01 (sample SAMEA2622119, study PRJEB7988) | marine metagenome | isolation source: saline water (ENVO:00002010), including | reverse complement strand
CTCCAGTAAGTCGGGTTGGGCCTCCACGCATCCCAGCATCCAACCCCTAAGGGCACCCAGGATACCGTGTCGATACGTGTGCGGATTTAGTTTGATTTGCTGGCCGAGCCTGCAGCTCTGCATTCAGCGGGGCGCTTTATACCATATCAACCCCGACGAAGAAAGCACTGACTGCCCAGCGCAGACAAGCGGCCAGTTCAACAGCAGGCCACAGGTCTGATAGAATCCGGGGTTTTTCCACCTACGCCAGCCGGCGCCCAATCGAGAGAGTCCAGCCATGACCGTCACCATCAAGACCGCCGAAGACATTGCCGGCATGCGGGTTGCCGGCCGCCTGGCAGCCGAGGTTCTGGAGATGATCGGCGAGCACGTCAAGCCTGGCGTCACCACCGACGAGCTGGATCGCATCTGCCATGACTATATTGTCAACGTGCAGCAAGCGATCCCCGCCCCCCTCAACTACGGCGGCGCCCCCGGCCGCATGCCCTTTCCCAAATCCATCTGCACCTCGCTCAACCATGTGGTCTGTCACGGCATCCCGAATGACAAACCGCTGAAGAGCGGCGACTCGCTGAACATCGACGTCACCGTCATCAAGGACGGTTATCACGGCGATACCAGCAAGATGTTCATGGTCGGCGACGTGCCGGAGTGGGCAGAACGCCTGGCCCGTATCACCCAGGAATGCATGTACAAAGGCATTTCCGTCGTACGCCCGGGCGCGCGCCTGGGTGACATTGGTGCCATTATTCAGGAACACGCCCACGCCAACCGCTACAGCGTGGTGCGTGAGTACTGCGGCCACGGCATTGGCAAGGTCTTCCACGAAGACCCGCAGATCCTGCACTACGGCCGCGCCGGTACCGGCATGGAAATGCAGGAAGGCATGATCTTTACCATTGAGCCCATGATCAATCAGGGCCGCCCGGAGACCCGCCTGCTGGGTGACAACTGGACTGCAATCACCAAGGACCGCAAGTTGTCCGCGCAGTGGGAGCACACCATTCTGGTCACCGCCGACGGCTACGAGGTGCTGACCCTGCGCACCGAGGAAAGCTTCCGTTGACAGGCGGCCTGTACGCAGGCTGCCTGATTGCTGTCCGGCCTCACTACCAAGCCGAGGAAACGAATGATGGATGACGCGCTTTTCGATCCCGGCCAGTTTCAGGCCGAACTGGCTATCAAGAGCAGCCCGATCGCGGCCTTTAAAAAGGCCATTCGGCAGGCTGACACCGTCCTGGCCCAACGCTTTGAGGACGGCCGCGACATTCACCAGCTGATCCACGAACGCGCCTGGTTCACCGACCAGATACTGCAGCAGGCCTGGGCACGACTGCCCTGCGCAGGCGACCCGGGCATCGCCCTGCTGGCGGTTGGCGGCTACGGCCGCGGCGAACTGCACCCGCATTCAGACATTGACCTGCTGATTTTGCTGCGTGGCGATGTCGAACCCTTTCGAGAGGCCATCGAAGCCTTCCTGCTGCTGCTCTGGGACATCGGCCTTGAGGTCGGTCAGAGCGTGCGCAGCGTTGAAGAATGCCAGCAGGAAGCCGCTGCCGACATCACCGTCATTACCAACCTGATGGAGTCGCGCACGCTGGCCGGCGACGAGGCGCTGCGCCAGGACATGATGGCCGCCATCGACACCAGCCACATGTGGAACGATGCCGAGTTCTTCCGCGCCAAGCGCGCCGAGCAACAGGCACGTCATGCCAAGTTTAACGACACCGAATACAACCTGGAGCCGAACGTCAAAAGCTCCCCCGGCGGGCTGCGCGACATTCAAACCATCGGCTGGGTGGCCTTGCGGCACTTTGGCACCAACGACCTGCGCGAACTGGTCCAGCAGGGCTTTTTGAACGAGCCGGAATACACCATCCTGGCTGACGGTCGCGCCTTCCTGTGGAAAGTCCGCTTCGCGCTGCACACCCTCGCCGGCCGCGCCGAAGACCGCCTGCTGTTCGACCATCAACGCGCGCTGGCCAAGCTGCTGGGCTACGAGGGTACCGACAGCAAGCTGGCCGTCGAGCGCTTCATGCAGAAGTACTACCGCGTGGTGATGTCGCTGTCGGAGCTGAACGACCTGCTGATGCAGCACTTCGAAGAAATCCTGCTGCGCGACGCCGAGGCGGCGGACATCCGCCCGCTCAACAGCCGCTTTCAGGTGCGCAATCACTATATCGAAGTCACCAACCCGAACGTCTTCAAGCGCACCCCCTTCGCCATCCTCGAAATCTTTCTGCTGATGGCACAGAACCCGGACATTCGCGGCGTGCGCGCCGACAGCATTCGCCTGCTGCGCGACCACCGTCACCTAATCGACGACGACTTTCGCAGCGACATTCGCAACACCAGCCTGTTCATCGAGCTGTTCCGCTGCAAAGAAGGCATCCACCGCAACCTGCGCCGGATGAACCGCTACGGCATCCTCGGCCGCTATCTGCCGGAATTCGGCAAGATCGTCGGCCAGATGCAGCACGACCTGTTCCACATCTACACCGTGGATGCGCACACGCTGAACCTGATCAAGCACCTGCGCAAGCTCAGCTGGCCCGAGTATCAGGATCGCTACCCGCTGGCCTGGCGTATCTTCTGCCGCCTGCCCAAGCCGGACCTGCTGTACATGGCCGGGCTGTATCACGACATCGCCAAGGGGCGCGGCGGCGATCACTCGGAACTGGGCGCGGTCGACGCCGAGCTGTTCTGTCAGCGCCATCACCTGCCGGCCTGGGATACGCACCTGGTCAGTTGGCTGGTCGAGAACCACCTGCTGATGTCCACGACGGCGCAGCGCAAGGACATTTCCGACCCGCTGGAGATCCACGACTTTGCCACCAAGGTCGGCAATCAGGTTAGGCTTGATTACCTCTATGTGCTGACCATCGCGGACATCAACGCCACCAACCCGACGCTGTGGAACTCATGGCGCGCCTCCCTGCTACGCCAGCTCTACACCGAAACCAAACGTGCCCTGCGCCGCGGCCTGGACAACCCGCCAGACCGCGAGGAGCACATCCGCCAGACGCAACAGGCGGCGCTCGACATTCTGGTGCGCAACGGCGTAGACGAAGACGACGCCGAGGCTCTCTGGGTCGAGCTGGGCGATGACTATTTCCTGCGCCACACCGCAAGCGATGTAGCCTGGCACACCGAGGCCATTGCCCAGCACGGTCGCCGGCAAAGCCCACTGGTACTGATCAAGGAAACCGCCCAGCGCGAGTTCGAGGGCGCGACCCAGATCTTCATCTATACCCCGGAGCAGAACGACCTGTTCGCGGCGACGGTGTCGGCCATGGATCAACTCAACCTGAGCATTCAGGACGCGCGCATCATCACCTCGACCAGCCAGTTCAGCCTGGACACCTATATCGTGCTCGACTCCGACGGCGGCTCGATTGGCGACAACCCCGAGCGCATCCGCCAGATCAAGCACGACCTGGTCGACGCCCTCTCCGACCCGGACGCCTTCCCGACCATCATCCAGCGCCGGGTGCCGCGCCAGCTCAAACACTTTGCCTTCGCCCCCGAGGTCACCATCTCCAATGACCCGAGCGGCCAGCACACCATTCTTGAACTGAGCGCACCGGACCGCCCGGGCCTGCTCGCCCGCATGGGCCGCATTCTGCTGGACTTCGACATCAGCGTACAAAACGCCAAGATCGTCACCCTGGGCGAGCGCGTGGACGACGTCTTCGTCATCACCGACGCCAACAACCAGGCGCTGTCGGACCCGCAGCTGTGCGAGCGCCTGCAGCAAACCATCATCGACACACTCAGCAGTACCCAGCCGACCGCGCAGGAGTACAGCAGCCCCATTGCCATCGGCCCCTGAGGACACACAATGAATCACGACCTGCAGCGCCTGCAGCCCTACCCTTTTGAAAAGCTGCGCGCCCTGATCGCCGACGTTACCCCGAACCCGGCGCTGCGCCCGATTTCGCTGTCGATCGGCGAGCCCAAGCACCCGTCACCGCCGTTCGTGCTGCAGGCGCTGGCCGACAACCTCAACCAGGCAGCGGTCTATCCGACTACTCAGGGCAAGCCCGAACTGCGCCAGAGCATTGCCGACTGGCTGACCAAGCGCTTTGCGCTGACTGCCGGCAGCCTGGATATCAGCAGCAACATCATTCCGGTCAACGGCACCCGCGAGGCGCTGTTCTCCTTTACCCAGGCGCTGATCGCCCGCGACCCGCAGGGTCTTGTGGTCAGCCCCAACCCCTTCTATCAAATCTACGAAGGGGCGGCGTTTCTGGCGGGCGTGGAGCCGCATTACCTGGCCTGCGACGGCAGCAACGGCTTTATTCCGGATTTCAGCGCTGTTCCGGCCGAGATCTGGCAACGCTGTCAGTTGCTGTTTATCTGTACCCCGGGCAACCCAACCGGCGCGGTCATTCCTCTGGAAACCCTGCAGCAGCTGATCAAACTGGCCGACCAATACGACTTTGTCATTGCCTCCGACGAGTGCTACAGCGAGATCTACGCGCCAGACGGCCCGGCCCCGGTCGGCCTGCTGCAAGCCTGCGCTGCCATGGGCCGCGACGACTTTGCCCGCTGCGTGGTGTTCCACAGTCTGTCCAAGCGTTCCAACCTGCCGGGCCTGCGTTCCGGCTTTGTCGCCGGCGACGCCAGCCTGCTCAAGCCGTACCTGACTTACCGCACCTATCACGGCTGCGCCATGCCGGTTCACAGCCAGATCGCCAGCATCGCGGCGTGGCAGGATGAGGCGCACGTTGCCGACAACCGCGCCCAGTATCAGACCAAGTTTGACGCCGTTCTCGCCATTCTTGGCGACGTCATGCAGGTCGAGCGGCCCGACGCCGGTTTCTACCTGTGGCCGCAAACCCCCATCGACGACGAGACCTTCACCACCCGCCTGCTGGCCGAGCAGAACGTCGCCGTGGTGCCCGGACGTTACCTGTCACGCGAAATTGATGGTTATAATCCCGGCGCCGGACGGGTCCGCATGGCGCTGGTCGCCCCGCTGGACGAGTGTATTGAAGCTGCCGAACGCATCCGCGACTTCATCAGGAGCCTGTAAGCAATGATCACCCTGTACGGCATCAAGGCCTGTGACACCATGAAAAAGGCCCGAACCTGGCTGGACGACCACGGCGTCGACTACCAGTTTCACGACTACAAAACCCAAGGCATCGACGCCGAACGGCTGCATGCCTGGTGCGCCGAGCACGGTTGGGAAGTGATCCTAAACCGCAAGGGCACCACCTTCCGCAAGCTGGATGATGCGGACAAGGAAAACATCGATACAGACAAGGCGGTTGCGCTCATGCAAGCCAACCCCTCGATGATAAAAAGACCGGTACTGGATATCGGCTCGCAGCGCCTGGTCGGCTTCAAGCCGGAGTGGTATGCCAGCGCGTTTGAATCCAATGCATAGACAGCACTAGCATCAAAGGAACCGCCCCATGAGTGAATGTTTCAGTCTGGCCTTTGGCATCGGCACCCAGAACAGCGCAGGTGACTGGCTGGAGGTGTTCTATCCTCAGCCCCTGCTCAACCCCAGCAACGCCCTGATCGACGTGATCAAGGCCGAGCTTGGCTACGCCGAAGGCAACCAGGCCATCAGCTTTGCCGCCAGCCAATGCGGCGCGCTGAGCCAGGCACTGAACGCGGCCGGTTTCAGCGAGCAGGCCGCACTGGTCGCACAGATGACCGACAGCGCTCGCCCGCTGGTCGCCACCGTGCTGGCCAGCGACGAGGCACCCAGCTCCACGCCGGAAGCCTACCTCAAGCTGCACCTGCTCTCGCACCGCCTGGTCAAACCCCATGGCGTGGTGCTGGCCGGCATCTTCCCGCTGCTGCCAAACGTTGCCTGGACCACCCAGGGCGCCATCGACATCAGCGAACTGCCGCAGCGCCAGATGGCTGCCCGCATGAAAGGTGATTCGCTGGTTGTGCACAGCATCGACAAGTTCCCGTCCATGACCGACTACGTGGTCCCGGCCGGCATCCGCATCGCCGATACCGCCCGCGTACGCCTGGGCGCCTACGTTGGCGAAGGCACCACCGTCATGCACGAAGGCTTCATCAACTTCAACGCCGGTACCGCAGGCACCAGCATGGTTGAAGGCCGCATCTCTGCCGGCGTCTTCGTTGGCAAGGGTTCCGACCTTGGCGGCGGCTGCTCCACCATGGGCACCCTGTCCGGTGGCGGCAACATCGTCATCTCCGTTGGCGAAGGCTGCCTGATCGGTGCCAACGCCGGTATCGGCATCCCGCTGGGTGACCGCTGCACCGTTGAAGCCGGCCTATACATCACCGCCGGCATCAAGGTCGCGCTGCTCGACGACGCCGACAACCTGGTCGAAATCGTCAAGGCGCGCGACCTGGCCAACCAGTCCGACCTGCTGTTCCGCCGCAACTCGCAGACTGGCGCCATCGAGTGCAAGACCAACAAGAGCGCGATTCAGCTGAACGATATGTTGCACGCCCACAACTGATCGCCTCCGGCGATCAGTTTCGGGAGCGGCAAGCTATAAGCTGCAAGCAGTCCGCGAAGAGGCCCGTACCGGTGTTCGGTTCGGGCCTTTTTTGTTTCAAGGAGCGCTTAAGGCTGGAGGCTGGAGGCTGGAGGCTGGAGGCTGGAAGGTCATGATCTGGGCTGGCTGGCTTTTTCGTGTTACATCCGTGCCACGCAAAACAGCCACTTACCAGGATAAGCGGCTTCCAGCTTCCAGCTTTAAGCCTCCAGCCCGCTTGCTGCGCTAGCGCAGCAAGCGCTGCACCGCCTGCGCCGCAGCCACCATACCGAAGGTGGCGGTGACCATGGTGACCGCGCCGAAGCCACCAGAGCAGTCCAGACGCACGCCCTCACCAACAAAGGACTTCTGCGTGCAGACGCTGCCGTCGGGTTTGGGATAGCGCAGCTGTTCTTTCGAGTAGACACAGGGTACGCCGAAACTGCGCTTGCTGTCGGCGCGGGGGAAGTTGTGATCTCGGCGCAGCAGGGAACGTGCCTTGGCCGCCAGCGGGTCGTTGACCGTTTTCGAGAGGTCCGCCACGGTGATTTGCGTCGGGTCAATCTGCCCACCCGCCCCGCCGGTGGTGATCACAGGAATCTTGCGGCGCCGGCACCAGGCGATCAGCGCCACCTTGGCGTTAACGCTGTCGATGCAATCCACCACACAATTGATGTCGTCGGTAATCAGCTCGGCCAGGTTATTTGGCGTGACAAAATCCATCACCGCGCGCACCTCGCAGCTCGGGCTGATCGCGCGCAGCCGCTCGGCCATTACTTCAACCTTGGGCTTGCCCACCTGGCCATCCAGCGCGTGCAACTGGCGGTTGACGTTGCTGACGCAGACCTCGTCCATATCGATCAGACTGATCCGACCGATCCCGGTGCGCGCCAGTGCCTCTGCCACCCAACTGCCAACTCCGCCAATTCCGACAACCACCACATGACTGGCCGCCAGACGCGCAAGCGCATCCGTACCATACAAACGGCTAATTCCAGCAAAACGGGGGGCTTCGGTGATCATCTGCGGGCTCCTGAAAACAGCCGCACAGTATACCAGCGCCCTCCCGCCCTGCATTGCGCAAAAAACAGCCAGCCTTGTGCAAGCACCGGTCTATATGGGGTTGCCCCGGATATCCTGAACTTATCCACAGCATCATCCCCAGCTTCTGTGCACAACGGGTGACAAGGCCGCATCAGCGTGGGATGCTCCACCTCCAGTTCACGAGTCAGCATGTCCAGCCGCCCACCAAAGCCCCCAACACTGCACCTGCGCAACCGCCACAAGGGGCGCTACGACTTTCCCCTTCTTGCTCGTAAGTGCCCGCCGTTAAAAGCTTTTATCCGCCAGGGCAAGGATGGACAGACAACCATCGACTTTGCTGATCCGGCCGCTCTGCGCTGCCTTAACGGCGCCCTGCTGCAGCACTGGTATCAGATAACCGGCTGGCAGGTCCCCGACGACGCACTGTGCCCGCCGATCCCGGGGCGCGCTGACCTTATCCACCACCTGGCAGATCTGCTTGCCAGCAGCCACGACGGGGTTATCCCCAGCGGTGAACAGTTGCGCGGCCTGGATGTGGGCACCGGGGCCAATCTGATTTATCCACTGATCGGCAATGCCGAGTACGGCTGGCAGTTCGTTGGCAGCGATATCGACGCAGACGCGCTGGCCAACGCCGCACACATACTCAAAGCCAACCCGGCGCAGCAGAGGCAGATTGCGCTGCGGCTGCAGAACGACGCCAAGAGCATCTTCGACGGCATCATCAACGCAGGCGAGCAATTCGATTTCACCCTCTGCAATCCGCCCTTCTACGCCAGCGCGAGCGAAGCTCAGCAGGCTAATGAGCGCAAGTGGCAGGGGCTCGGCAAGTCTCCCGCCGGGCGCAACTTCGGCGGTCGCGCCAATGAGTTGTACTGTGACGACGGCGAGGCTGGGTTCTTGCAGCGCATGGCCGCGCAGAGCAAGACCTTTGCACAGCAGGTGTTCTGGTTTACCAGTCTGGTCGCCAGCGCAGGCAGCCTTAAAACGTTGCCCGAGCAACTGCGGGCCCTTGGCGCCACCGACGTGCGCATTATCGACATGGGCCAGGGCAACAAGCGCAGCCGCCTGCTGGCGTGGACCTATCTAGACAAGAAGCAGCGCCGCGCATGGCGTCGGGCGCGCTGGCCCGCCACGCGAATCTGAACAACCGGTGCAGATCCTGGCCACCGACCGGGACTGAACAGCCCTCATTTGCAACCACCCTGATCAGGCGGGAAGAGCGCCGCATGACTCTGGTATGATGACGCCTTCCTCTGCCCAGACGAACCGGAACCATGACTGAGCTATCTCCTACCCTGCAGCTGGCCTGCGACCTCATCTCCCGCAACTCCACTACGCCCGAAGACGCTGGCTGTCAGCAACTGATGGGCGAGCGGCTGGCGGCGGTCGGTTTCGCGCTGGAACCGCTGCGCTTTGGCGAGGTTGATAACCTGTGGGCGCGCCGCGGCAGTGAAGGTCCGGTACTGTGCTTTGCCGGTCATACCGACGTGGTGCCGACTGGCCCGGTCGAGCAATGGCAGACCAACCCCTTCATTCCGCAGATCGTTGACGGCATGCTGCACGGGCGCGGCGCGGCCGACATGAAAGGCAGTCTGGCGGCAATGGTAGTGGCGGTTGAGCGCTTTGTTGCCGCTCACCCGGAGCACAAGGGCTCCATCGCCTTTCTGATCACCAGTGACGAAGAAGGCCCGGCGACCGAGGGCACCGTCAAGGTAGTGGAGACGCTAGTCGAGCGCGGTGAAAAGGTCGACTGGTGCATCGTCGGTGAGCCCTCCAGCACCGAGCTGGTAGGCGATATCGTCAAGAACGGCCGCCGCGGCTCGCTCAACGCCCGCCTGGTCATTCGCGGCAAGCAGGGCCATGTGGCCTATCCGCATCTGGCGCGCAACCCGATTCATCTGGCCGCCCCGGCGCTGGCCGCACTGGCTGCCGAAGTCTGGGACGAGGGCAACGCCTTCTTCCCGCCAACCAGCTTCCAGATTTCCAACATCCACTCCGGTACCGGTGCCACCAACGTGGTGCCGGGCGAGCTGGAAGCGCTGATCAACTTCCGCTTCTCGACCGAATCCACCGTGGAAGGTCTGCAACAGCGCGTGCGCGACCTGCTGGACAGCCACGGCCTGGAATACGAACTGCACTGGACCGTTTCCGGCCTGCCCTTCCTGACCGAGCCGGGCGCCCTGCTCGACGGCGTCTCGGCCGCGATCAAACAGGTCACCGGCCGCGACACGCAGCCGTCCACCTCCGGCGGCACCTCAGATGGTCGTTTTATCGCCACCATGGGTACGCAAGTCGTTGAACTGGGCCCGGTCAACGCCACCATTCATCAGGTCAACGAGTGCATCAAGGCCGATGACCTGAACCTCTTGACCGATATTTATCAAGCCACGCTGGAACGGTTGCTGACCTGATGCTGCAACTGATCTGCCCCCATTGCCACGCCCCGCTGAGCAACGTCGAACGCCAGTGGAGTTGCCCGGCTGGTCACAGCTACGATCAAGCCCGCCAGGGCTATCTGAATCTGCTGCTGGTGCAATTCAAGAACAGCAAGCAGCCGGGCGACACACCGCAAATGCTCGCCTGCCGTCAGGCGTTTCTCGATGCGGGGCACTACCAGCCGGTCAGCGACGCGATCAACCAGCTGTTCGCCGAGACCAGTCCACAAACGCTGCTCGACATGGGCTGCGGTGAGGGCTACTACACCGAACGGCTGGCCAGGGCGCTGCCCGACACCGCCATCGGCGGCTTCGACATCAGCAAAGACGCCATCATCAAA
>CESQ01069948.1_pt1 | contig 10305 bp, 10 predicted proteins | sample 361401 | NCBI WGS metagenome assembly CESQ01 (sample SAMEA2622119, study PRJEB7988) | marine metagenome | isolation source: saline water (ENVO:00002010), including | reverse complement strand
ACAAATCCTGCACTTAGAGGAGCGCCTAAAGGTTTTACCGTTCCTGTTAGAGAAGTTCGACTTTCTGCCGGAGCTGGATTTATTGTAGTTGTTACTGGTGCAATAATGACCATGCCTGGGTTACCTAGGGTCCCTAGTGCAAACTCGATTATGTTAGATGAAAAAGGCTTGATTCAGGGATTATTTTAATCTTTTAAATTAATCTTCTATACCTACATTATTAGGGTATAGTGTTTAAATGTACTCTAAGACTACTAATGGGGTAACAGTAACAGTTACGCCATATTTTTTAGATGATCAATCTTCTCCCCAGGAAAGCCATTATGTATGGGCCTATCAAGTTAACATAGTTAATTCAAGCAGTAGCACCATGAAGCTCAATCATAGAAATTGGGTAATTATTGATGCTAATGGTAAAATAATTAATGTTCAAGGAGAAGGAGTTGTTGGTGAGTTTCCTACTCTAGGGCCAGGAGAAAGTTTTGAATACACAAGCGGCACACCTTTAAAAACTACTAATGGGATTATGCAGGGATTTTATCTTATGTCTCAAGATGATGGTAGTGAGTTAAAAATTGATATTCCAGCTTTTTCTTTGGATAGCCCTTATAACAAAAAAAATTTTCATTAATATAAAGTTTCATGTTTCATTTAAAACCTATTGCATTAGTTGGTGGAACAGTTGTTTGTGCAGTCGGATTTCTACTTTTTATACCCTTAATCACAGAAATCATATATAGAACAGAGTCATGGCAATCATATGCAGTTCCTATTCTTTTATATCTAATTGTTGGCGGGTCTCTAGTTATAACTAATCGTAATATCGAACTTAAAATATCTATAAAAGAAGCTTTCTTAATTACGGTTTTGTCTTGGTTACTAATGTCAATTTTATGTGCGGTTCCATTTATTTATTCTCAATCAGAGCTAAGTATAGTTGATGCTTTATTTGAGTCTATGAGTGGGATAACAACTACTGGGGCAACGGTATTAAATGATATAGATAGTTTGCCAAAAGGTATTTTAATTTGGAGAGCCTTGCTGCAATGGCTAGGAGGGATAGGTATAGTAGTTATAGCCTTGTTTATTCTTCCTTTTTTAAGAATTGGAGGGATGCAATTATTTCATTTAGAGGGCGATGACCCATATGATAAATTTTTACCGAAAATTTCATCTGTTATTTCTAAAATCTTTATTATTTATATAATTTTAACTTTTGTCCTTTTCATCCTTTATTATTTTACTGGCATGACTTTATTTGACTCTATTGCTCATAGTTTTAGTACAATTTCAACTGGTGGATTTTCAACGCATAATGAGTCATTTGCATATTTTGATAATAATTTTATTCTTTTAGTTGCTATAGTTTTTATGATTATAGGCAGTTTCCCTTTTTTAGTTTTGGCTCAAACCACTTTAAAAAAACCTTTTGCAACAATTAAAGATCACCAAGTAAAAATATTTCTTTTAATTTTATTGATTTCTATCTCTTTAATTTATTTTTTTGCACAGCATTTACTTGATGGCTCTGAGATTAAAAAAATAATAGCGATATCTTTTAATACTATTTCTATTATTTCAGGAACTGGCTTTGTAAGTGAAAATTTTGAAAACTGGGGTAATTATGCTTCAGTTTTATTTTTAATCCTTATGTTTATCGGAGGTTGTGCAGGTTCGACTACGGGAGGTTTAAAGGTATTTAGATTTCAAATATTATTTAAATTTATATCACTTCATTTAAACAGAATGCTTAAACCTCATGCTGTTATTGCTAAACATTTTAATGGCAAAAAAATTCATGACTCGACTTATGAATCAGTAATGAGTTTTTTTTTCATATACATATTAACTTTTTCTATATCCGCTCTGCTTTTATCTTTTAGTGGTCTTGATTTTTTAACGTGTTTTTCTGCATCTGCTTCTGCTATCTCTAATGTTGGTCCAGGGCTGGGTGAAATTATTGGGCCTGAAGGAAATTATAGTCCATTAAATAACTACTCAAAAATTGTTCTTATTTTTACAATGTTTTTAGGTAGGCTTGAAATGTTAACTATTTTAATTCTATTTATTCCTTCTTTTTGGAAAAATTAATTCATATCTATAAGTTTTTTGTTTATGCTGTTTAAGCTTTTATGCATGATATTTAAAACAAGGTTTTCTTGATCATTTATAGAAAAACTACCGCTAATCTCTCCAAATTCTGAAGTATTAAGTTTGTAAGTCTTAGTTTTGTTAAGATTTTCATTTTTCTCAATAAATATTATTTCTAAACCTAAAGCAAATTTGAAATAATCTTTTTCTTTTACTTTTGAAAGACTTAAATTATTTATAATTACATCTAATGATCCATCAAATCCATCAGTCTTAATTTTATTATCATACCAATATTTAATAATTTTTTTCATATTCTCTGTATCAGAACTATCTTCAAAATTTTTGAAAATTAATTTTTTGCTGACTGCATCAAATTTTATCTCATTTATGTTAAGTTTTTCTGGTTTAATAATTTGTTCACTATTAATTTCGCAACTGGATATAATAAATATAAATATTACGATTATAAATTTAGCCATTGTAAAATACCTTTTTGAGCTACCATTCTATTGTAAGCCTGTATTAAAGTTATAGATTTACTTCCTTTTATAACATCTTTAGTAACTTCTGAACCGATGTGTGCTGGTAGACAATGCATGAAAACAGCATCTTTTCTGGTAAGTGACATTACCTCAGAATTTACTTGAAATTTTTTAAGTAAATTCTCTTTAGAGTCATCACTATCATTCATTGATGTGTAGACATCAGTCATTATACAATTTGCATGAGATAAAATTTTTTCATCAATTTCAAAATTGAATTTAAGATTATTAAAATTGAATCTTTTTTTGTTGTCGTTATAAATTTTTCTATCAGTAAAAATATCGATATTTATGTTTCCAAGAAGATTAGTTAATTCACATAGGCTAAATAAAACATTATTTAAATCACCAAACCATAAAATAGAAATATTATCTATGTTTCCAAAATGTACCTTAAGTGTATAAATATCAGAAATTGCCTGGCATGGATGGGAAATATCAGACAGAGCATTGATTATTGGTTTTTGAAAATACTTCTGTGCTATTTCTAATTTATGATGATTATTAGTCCGATAGACTATCATATCTAAGTAACAAGATAATATTTCGAAAGTATCTTCAAAAGACTCAATTCTTTGAATGTTCATTTCATTAAAATCTAATTTTACTGCATCTCCTCCAAGTGAGGTGATAGCTGTGTGAAAAGAAAGTCTCGTTCTGGTTGAATATTTTTCGAAAAGCATACCTATATTTTTGTTTTCTAAGGGTTTTGATTTTTTTGACTCTAGCTCAAGAGATAAATCAAAAATGTGATTAATATCATTTTGTGACAGATCACTTATATTCAATAAAGATTTCATATTTATTTTTTGATTTGATTAACAATAGATATCAATACATATAAAAAAAAGTTTAAAAATATTAGTATTGAGAATAACAAAGTAATATAATTTATAAAATTATATTTGAACTCATAATAAGGTTTACTTAATTTAAAAACATTATCAAAAAGTTCAATTTGTTGAAAATAAAAATTAATTGAGCTTAAGGTAGATTGCTCTGATTTAATATTTACTATAGAATTTTTATGATCTATTAGCATTTGATGATAATTTGTAAAATATTTATCTATCAAATTATATATTTGATCTATATTAATTTCTTCATTATCAGGGGCAGAGATGCTTCTTATATCAGTATGTAATTCATATACAGATGCAAACTCAATATAAGAATTTAAGTTTTCAATCATATTATCGATTGTAGGAAAAGAGTCAGTCACTAATTTAATATCAACAAATCCGGTATTTATATTTTTAGTGTTATTATGAAAAACAAAAAAACCAGATATAATCAATATATTTAATATTAAAAATAAAATTATATTATTTTTTAAATTATCAAATATCAGTTTTATTTCTTTATTTTTTTTCATAATTTACCAAACTAGATAAGTATATACCAACTGGCAAGAAGTAAATAGCTCCAATCCAGTTATTGAAAAAATTACCAGTAGGTGTTAATGGAAACAAAATTATAAAAAAATAAGTTAGTAGACATATTTTTGAATACCTATAATGATCATCAAGATTTTTTGCTTTAAGATTCTTAAATAAAAGAATTACTATGTAGAAAAATAGAGAAATTAATAAACTAAATCCAATAACTCCTGTTTCCGCCAATAATTGTGCATATGTGTTATGTGGATGCGTGTTACAACCACTTGTGTTATTGAACAATTTTTCAGAATAATAAGAGCACTCTTTCCTAAAAGTATTTGGCCCACTACCTAATAGTTTATTATCTAAAAAAATTTGATAAGCCACTCTGATATATCTATCATGAGCTGGTGAAAAAAAGATTATTTTTTGATCATCAGTAAGATTAATATTTTGACTTTTAATATTAAATCCATCTATAACACTTGTGAACATCCTATCTTTAATTGTATCGTTTGTTATCATTACCATTGACAATAGAATTAATATTAGTGTGGATGATATAAAAAATAATTTTCTTAAATGACTAATAGTAATTGATAAAAAAATAAAAATAATAGAGGCATGTAAAAAAGCAGATCTTTCTCCACTTAAAAAAATTAAAACATAAATTAAACAGATAAAATAATAAATTAATATAATTTTTGTTTTATTGAGTTCTTTAAATGTTAAATACAAAAATATTAGTGGTAAAATTTTTGATAAAAAACTTCCAATAATCATAGCATGAAAAAAACTTAAAATCCTTGACGGGTCTGGAGATGAGGAACCTAAAATATTATGATTGAAGAAGAATTCAAAATATCCATCAAAAACTACAATTATTACTGTAATCAAAAGTATATTTAAAAAATTATTGATAATAGATGGATTTTTACTACATAGATAATAAATCGCTACAAAGTAAAGTAAATATCTTATATAAAAAAAGGAGCTCTCTAATGAAAAAAGAGGGAAATTAGAAATTACTGAGCTTGATAATAATGTAACATAAAATAAAAAAAAATATTTTGATAAAGTAATTTTAAAAGGGTTAAAATTTCTATCTATAATACATTTTATTAAAAAAGATATTCCAATAATGGTTAAAAACAAATCAGGTAAAAATGGTCCTGAAACTAATCCTAATGGTATAAGATAAAATAAATAGCCAGATATAATATGATTTTTAAAATTATAAAAAACCATCTATGATTTTATATTTAACTGACTTAAACTTTTTTCTAAATAATTTTCTGAATTGCTATTAATTATATTCTTTATCAAATTTTTAAAATTATCTAAATCAAGGTCAATTTTATCCTTTTCATCTGCTATCATTAAGTTTTTATTCACAGTCTTTAAACTTTTTTCAGTAATTAGAAGTTCCTCATGGAGTTTTTCCCCTTTTTTTAAACCAGTAATTTTAATTTCAATACCGTTAGGTGTGGCATCAGTTTTTTCATTTAGACCTAATGAACGTAAGAGCCTTCTGGCTAATTCTATTACTTTGATAGGTTCACCCATGTTAATTAAAAAAGTCTCTGATTTTTTTGCAATAATAGCAGCTTGGATTACTAAATAACAAGCTTCTTCAATTGTCATGAAATATCTAGTGACCGAAGGATCTGTGACTGTGATAGGACCACCATTCTTAATTTGATCTTGAAAAATTGGTAACACAGATCCCGATGAGCCAAGAACATTACCGAACCTAACTATTGAGAAATTTGTATGATTTGATATTAAACTAATTTTTTGTACATAAGACTCTGATAGGTATTTAGTCATACCCATCATACCTTCTGGCCTGACAGCTTTATCAGAGGAAATTAAAACAAATTTCTTAACAGCAAAAATATCTGAGTAATTAGCTATATTCATAGTAGATAACATATTATTTTTGAAAGCATCAAATTTATTTTGTTGCACTAAACTAACGTGCTTATAAGCAGCGCAATGAAATACGTAATCAATTTTATATTGCAAATCTAATTCTGAGAATATTTTTTTTACACTAAGTTCATCAGTTAAATTAAGTAATTTAAATTTTACATCTGATTGAATATTAAATTGATTAGTTATAAGTTTTATTTGGTTATCCAAATTAAACAAATTAATTTCACTTATATCTATTAAAATTAAACACTTAGGCTCAGACATTATTATTTGGCGAGAAAGTTCTGATCCAATGCTTCCTCCAGCACCTGTAATAATTACAGTTTTATTATAAAATTTTTTATTTAAATCAAAATCTACTTTTAAATCTCTGTCTATAAGATCATATAATCTTATATTATCAAACTCTAGATTTTGAGATTTTTGATTGTTAAATGATAATGCTATAAAATTGATTTTCACACTAAAATTATTTAATTTTTTTTGAAAGATCTTCCTTTCACTTATATTCAATCTAGGAATCGCTACAATAATTTCTCTTATATTATTTTCTTTTACCAGATCATTTATATTAATGTATGAATAAACTTTTAAATTATTAATTCTTCTACCTATTTTAGAAAAATCATCATCAATGAAACCTATTACCTTATATACTGAGTCAATAGTTTCATTGAAATAAATGCCTGAAGCTCCAGCTCCATAAATCAAAATAGGGATCGTTTTTTTTGAACTACCGCTGATATTTGAGTTTGTAACATAAAAAAGGAATAATCTTGAAGAAATGAAAAAGAAAAATAATATTGGACCAATAAAAATAGGAATAGACCTTGGACTATTTTGAAAGTTAATAAAAAAAGTTACGATAAAGAAAACTAAGGTATAGATCGAAATTACCTTTATTATAAAAAAGACATTAGACAAATTGAATGATCTAAGAATTTGTTGGTTTAAGCGAAATATTGTTGAAATAATCAAATACAATATAACCCCTATCAAAAAAATATAAATATTATCTGTTAAATATATTTGAAAAGACTCATATCTAATAATGAAAGAAAAATATGTTGATAAGACAACAAGAATTATATCAAAAAAAGTTATGATAATCTTTTTTTGGGATAAGCTAAGATTTTTTTGAAGTTTGATAAAAAAATTATCCAAGTTTTATTATTTCCTTTTTTATAATTTTTGCATGTTGTTCAATAATATTTTTATTAATAGTTTGATCAACTTTTAAACATATTGATCTCTCACCTATAAACCTAGATACTGGTAATCTTTTAAAATTAAAATTATTTTTAAAGTATTTTTCTAAGTAAATTTCTGGACAACTACCAGCCATACAATCTATTCCATACTTTCTTATATTATTAATGAGAATTTTTTGATGCTTTTTTAATTTTACAAAAAAATAAAATCGGTAGAAAGAGTTTAAATTTTCAGAGGGGTACTTTAAAAAAGTAATTTGATGAAGGTCACCTAAATATTTCTTAAATATTAAAACATTTCGATTTCTTTTTTTTATCATTTCATCGAGTCTAGATAATTGACTAATACCTATAACAGCTTGTATTTCTGTCATTCGATAATTATTTCCTATAAAATCATGTATATAATTAAATGTGCCAGAGTAATTTATATTTTTAAGTTTTTGGTAGTTTCTTCCATTATCTTTAATAGATAGTATTTGGTTATAAATTTTTAGTTTATTTGTGGCTATCATCCCCCCCTCTCCTCCAGTGCTAATAATTTTATCTTGGCAAAAACTCCAAATAGCCACATCTCCAAAAGAGCCCACTAATTTTTTTTTAATTTTAGCACCATGAGCTTGGGAACAATCTTCGATAACTAAGATTTTAAATTTTTTTGCAATTCTCATAATTTTATCCATATCACATGGGTTTCCAGCTAAGTGCACACAAATGACAGCCTTAGTTTTTTTGGTAATAGAGTTTTTTAAACTCTCCGGATCTAAATTTTGTGTATCAATGGAAATATCAATAAATTTTGGTTTCATCCCACTATTTATGATTGAAGAAGCTGAAGTATAATAAGATCTAGGTGTTGTAATAATTTCAGATCCTTTTTTTAAATTTAAGGATTTAATCGCACAATCTAGTGCACTGGTGCCACTATTTACAGTGACACAGTATTTAACTTGATGATATTTAGAGTATTTTTTTTCAAATAACTTACAGTATTCACCAGTCCAATAATTAACTTTTCCTGATTTTAAAACCTGATTTACTTTTTTTAATTCACTTTTTGAAAATGTAGGCCAAATAGAGTTAAAATTATTTTTTTTATTCATCTTTGTTATTACCCTTAAATTCCTCTGAAATGGATATAAATTTCTTATCAAAAATTCTTAAAAATAAAAGAGATATAGTTTTACATATAATTTTTATATCCAAAATAAAATTCATTTTATTAATGTATTCTATATCAAAATCTATTTTTTCTTTCCAAGTAATGTCATTATGCTGATTAATTTGAGCCAAACCAGTCAAACCAGGTTTTACATTTAATCTTTTTTTTTGTTGGGAGTCATACAATTTATTGTATTTCGGATATAGAGGTCTGGGACCTACAAAACTAAGATCACCTTTTAAAATATTAATTAATTGAAAAATTTCATCTAACCCTGATCTTCTAAGAAATAAACCAAAAAAGGTGTAGTGAATTTTAGTTATATCATTGTTATCTTTTTTAATAGTTCTTAATTTGATTAAATTAATCAATTTTGTATTTTTACCTGACCTTTGCTGAATGTAAAAGATAGGGAAACCATTTAATAATACATTCATTAAAGGTAGTATAATTAATAAAGGTATTAATATTATAATTAAAAAAATAGCAAAAATTATATCAAAGCAATTTTTATAAAAAATGTAGTTCATTTTTTTAGACTTTTAATAAATTTAACATAATGATTTATAACTATTTTTTTTTCATATCTATTGATTACATTAATTCTGGCTTTTCTACCCATTCTTTTTAATAATGGGATATTATCAAACATAAATTCTAATTTTTTATTAAAATCTTTTTGATCTTCAGATTTAAAAAGAAAACCGGTCTTCTTATCAATTACTGTATCTTTTAAACCTGAGATATTTGATACCAAAGCTGGCTTTTCTACACTGGCAGCTTCAATGACACTAATACCAAAACCCTCTCTTGAACTAGGAAGAGTAATGAAATCAGCAATATTTAATAATTCAAAAATATTATTTTTCTTACCTAAATATAAAAGATTTTTTTTGTTATTAATTAGATCATATATTTGATAGGAGCTAATTTCAGTTTCTCCTATCAAAATAAAAAAAATATTTTCTTTACTAGAAAAATAATCGCTTGCTTTCAAAATCAAATTTATTCCTTTTTCAAAATTTATCCTTCCAACAAACATACATATTTTTGTATTTTTATTCAGATTATAATATGATTTTAATTCATTTTTTTTTATGTTATTTGGTTTATAAATTTTTGTATCTACCCCCATTAAAGAGCCATAATGAATAATATTAATAATTTTTTTTGTAAAACCCTCTTTCTTCAAAAAATTAGCTTGGGTAAAACTTTCACATAAAATTTTATTTGAAAATGTAAATGTAATGTAATCAAATGATTTTAAAAAAAATCTATAAAATAGTTTCTTGTTATACCAAATTTGGCCATTAAATATATGTATCCTAAATTTAACTAAATTTATGAAAGATGAGATAGAGGTAAGCAAACCTGCTTTTGGAGTGATCGACAAAGTATATTCGAATTTGAATTTATGAATTAATAGAATTAATTTAAATAATGCATATAAATCAAAAAAAAAATTTATTTTTCTTTTTATAGGTATGTTAATAAGATGAAAATTTGATTTTTGTTGTAAATCATTTATTTGGGATTGAGGAATATCACTTAAATTAGTTGCGACGTAAACATCAAAATTTAATGATAGTTCAGAGAGAAATTCAGGTAAAAAAGTTCTTACAGTAGTAAAATTGGAGGCAGTAATTAATATTTTACTATGATTGTTTTTTTTGGCCATCAATTAAAATATATATATAAAAAATTAAAATGGTCCATTTTTGTCGTAAAATAATGCCTAAATTAGTAGTTGTTTCAGCAACAATAAATAGAAGTAAAGTAACCATCAATAAATAAAGAGATTTTTCAAGGGAAAGGTGAAAATCAAAATTTCTCAATAAAATAAATAATATGTAAATTAAAAATAAGCTTTCTAAGAAAAAAAATATTTGCATTGGCCCATTGATATAATTAATAAAAAATACAGGTGAAAAAATATAAGATGCCATGTTTAACAAAAAAAATTTATCTGTGCTAACATA
>CESQ01018203.1_pt1 | contig 10314 bp, 6 predicted proteins | sample 361401 | NCBI WGS metagenome assembly CESQ01 (sample SAMEA2622119, study PRJEB7988) | marine metagenome | isolation source: saline water (ENVO:00002010), including | reverse complement strand
GTTGCATTCACTAGACAGAAAGTCCGTTGTGTTAGATGTGGTGAGTCTTACAGAAGAATGCCATTGGCAGGTCGTTGTATAAAGGCGGACAAATTAGGAGCGGATAGATTAGACAAAGGAGTAGATGATTCATCCATGTGCGGTGGTAAAATCACGCTTACTGTCTCGGAAGGTTCTGTTAGAAAATACATCAAAGTCACTCAACACGTTATGGAGAATTACGGAGTTGACCTTTACACAAGACAGCGTGTCGATTGGTTATCCGATAGTGTAGATTCTCTGTTCAATGACGATACTGTGACTGTAATGACACTAAGCGACTTCCTCTGAGGTTTAGACTAGAAACCCCAAGTGTTGTAGAACTTCAGCCATCCACTGAAGTTTGGCCAATTTACGTTTAGGGTCGGTCGCTCCCGACCACTCTCCTACTAGATCTGTTCGAGTTCCAAGAAGTAATATATCGTCTCTTTCTACACCTAATGCTCGGGCGAAACATACCGCTCGATCGCCGTCAGTAAAACCACCAGGATTGTGCATTCCTTCAATCGATTCAGGTGTTTGATGAGTCAGTACAATTGGTGGAGGGGTGCGTTGAAAGCTTGCTAATTCTAACAATTCCGCCCATGAATTAGAATTATCGCCATGAGCGTGTAGAATTACTGGTACGCCTCGCTTAACTGCGGCTACCGTACCATCTCCGCCGTCCGCATCACTAACGATGCAAACCAAACGTGACCAAGCCCGCTCCGAGACTGAATTAGGAAGTGTGTCCAATACTCCACATGAGCCATCTGCGGCGATGAGGAGGCAGTTGCTTTCCAATATCTCTTCGACTTCTTCTGTGGTTATCGCCGCACCAAGAATAGCAACCTTGGTATCTCGGAGTACTAATCTCCTATGCAAAGAAGCGACTGTTTGTGCCCTCCAAGGTTTTGACCAAGTTTCTATCTCGGAATCATCCACTTTAGAGGCTAAGGCAAGCGCGCTATCGACATCTGCTTGTAGTTCCCAACCGAAGTGTTCACGCACCTCATTCTGTAGTTCGAGCAAGCGCTCGTCAACTGGATTAAGGTCGGTGGGTTTAGTCGGCATCAGACACTTCTCCAGTGGAAGGATTCGGTGAGTCTTGAAATACCCTCTCGATATATTGCGGCTTACAATGCCAATGCCGCTCACTCCACCGGCCATCGAAGATGAGTCTGTATTAGCGCGCTACCCCTTCCTGCCACAGAGTCGAAATTTCATTCGTAACCAACTAAATGACAATGGAATTTCTGTTGAAGGGCTTATCGAAGAGCCTTGGCTAGAAGATATCAGACGGCGTGGAAGTTTACGTCTGGTCGAATCGGTAGTACACAAGGAGGGAGTTGACTCAACCACCACCGTCGATCTATCCTCTGACGTTGGCCGTATGACTGAGGCTCTATCCTTCTTACACGCTATGCTAGTCGTCTGCGCTTCATTCGAAGAACGATTGCTAAACCGCTGGGTGGAGGGAGAATCTAGTCGCGCTGACCAACTTTTTGGAATGGATGCAAATCACTTCGAAATTATCGCTCGCACCTATCTGTCTGATATTCGTAGTGAACCGGTTGCCGGAACGACTGAAATCATCTATCATGTTCCCATGGTGGATTTCTTGGAACTATGTCCGAAAATAACAGGAGGGTACTGGAGACTGGTGAACCGACCGGTGAAGGAAGGCTGGGTGCAGATGGATCCGGCCAGTGGAGAAAACAGTCAACAACGCACTGCGCGCCTATTGAAGGAGCGAGTTCGCCAATCTTTGACTGAAGATTGTACCGACAGGATGGATAAAATGGACGATGCATTTGCTGGACTGTTTGCTGATCCGGTCGATCGAATTCTTGGCCTGCTATCCGAACGAGTAAGCGCTGAGATGCCTATGACGGCAGCCGTGCGAGAGGATTGGCCGCCTTGTTTCGAATCTGCAGTGGCTGAATTGAGTCAGGGCATCAATGTCAATCACACAGGTCGAGTATTTTTGGCCGCTATGTCAAGAGCGATGGGGCACACACCAGAAATCACTTGCTCGTTTTTTGCAAACGCTCCCGACTACAATGCCGAGACCACGTCATACCAAGTAGGTCACATCTACGAACACCAATACACACCTCACGGATGCTCTGCACTGAAGACTGGTGCGCGCTGCCCTGTAAACCCGGGGGACGACCGTTTGTGTGATCAAGAGTGGATGAATCACCCGCTAAAATATCTCAGAGCCAAGCAACGAAGACGATACCAGAATGAAGGTCATTCGTCTCAATCCGAAGACGTCAAAGAACGCACCGAAGGTGCGTCTGAAGCGAGCAATCCTGCCGATTCTTCATAATGGGGAAGGGCTCATTGCGCTTCGCAACGGAGGCTTCCAGTATGGTGCGGACACTCGTTATCACTATTGACAGAGACAATGATCTCGGTGTTAAAGCTGGAATTAGAGGACCCGTAATCGGACGTAAAGCGACCTTGACTGCGGCCCTAAAGCTAGGTATTGCTGACCCAGAAGAATCTGATACAAACGCGATTCTAGGGGCACTTCATCATCATGACCGTCTGAATGAAAGGAATGAAGGCGATGATGAGATTGAGATTGCGATTCTAACTGGAGATGTTCGAGTGGGCCCTCGGTCTGATCGAGCAATCGCTAGCCAACTCGACGAAGTGATTCAGGAATTTCAACCAGATACGGCTGTATTAGTCACCGATGGAGCAGATGATGAGGCATCGCTACCTATCCTAACCTCTAGAGTCAGAGTTGACCATGTTGAGAAAATAATCGTTAGACAATCAAAGGGGATTGAGAGCACTTACTACTACATCGCCAAGGCTATCGAAGACCCTCGTTGGAGGGCCCGTCTACTGGTCCCCGCGGCCTTGTTTTTGATTATCTTCGGGCTTGGATTGATTTTGCCAAATGGTGCTGTTCTAATCGGGGCCATGCCATTGATTATTGGAATCTGGATTCTTGCCAAGGGTTTGGGTTGGGAACACCAATTGGAGCGACTGATGATAGATATGAGGGAAAGCGCTACTGGAGGAATTTGGTCTTCTTTGTTATGGGGATTATCGATTGTTTCGGTGCTATTTTCGATATTGACTTTCTATTCCGTTTTCTACGGCGACCCTACAGAATTGAATACCTATGTTTTGGATACATTCACTCGAATTGATTCCTTCGACTTGGACGCAGTGAATCGAGATTTTGCGGTGTGGATAATCGCAATCGACCAAGCGTTGACTTGGATTCTAGTAGCGGCTTTCTCCTTTGTCCTATCACTTGGTGTTCTACGTTGGAAGGAAGGTTCTTTCACCGGTCAAAGTATGCTTCTGCTAGGGTTCGGTGCAGTAGTCTATTCAATCACCAAGGCTGTTATTGAGGTCACACTAGCTGAGTTGGGGGGTGGAGATTACGACATCACCGCAGGCAATGTCTCAGACACCTGGTTCTTCCCAATTATCGCGATCGTCTTCTACTATCTCCTGAAGACTGCAATTGATTCGGTTACTGCGGAAACTGATGACGATGGAAGTAATCGGTACTGGGGTATCTAACTCTCGTAAGTTATCTCAACACCACACGAGGGGCAGGTTACCTTGATTGGACGAATATCCGGAATACCAAGAGGGGCAGAACAATTAGTGCAGACAATCGCTTGGTTGACCTGCTTCTGTCTTTTTTTTCCTTCATGGCTCGGGTCATAAGATACCCTGAATTTTGATACATCGGATACGAATGTTGGAGAATCGTCTCCTGTATTTGATTTATTGCGTGAGAAAATCGACTTTCGTTTTGATGGTTCGACGGGAGGTGCCGCACCAATTTGGTTTGTTGAAGACTCTGGGTTTACCGAATCTAATTCTATCTGAACCTCTTCTGAAGAGATTCCCAATTCGCTCGCTACCCTATCTATGGCTAAGGTCAGTTCATACTCGTCAAGACCCATTAATTGCTGTAGTTTGACAGCAGGAATCTTACTCATTGTACCCTCTCAATTTGTGCGAATGATTTCGCCCATATGAATCTCCACTATTGCGGCTTCATTCAGAACCCAAGGATGAGTCTAGGAAACTCGCAACTATCTCACCCTCACCCTTGACCAATTGCTCTGCAACTGTTGACTTGGAAAGACCGAGCTTGTCTGCTAATTCTCGAATGGATGTACGCTTTGGCGCCTCATACCAGCCACTTTCATGTGCTAGTCGTACAACTCGGTGTTGTTGCAAAGTAGGGCCCTTCTGAACCAAACCCTCCGAGCCCTTCGCAGAGGTTACACGCTCAACGGAAATCTTAGTCCGGACATCCGACAGGAATCGAACCATTGATTCATGGCGGCCTGCGATTTGTAACACCAAGCCATTGGCCGTGAAGTTTGAACCAGCAAGTATCGCTAAATCTCCATCATGGAAATAATGGCCAACAAAATCAGATGAAAATTCCAGAACAACGAGATGGTGAGTTAGGATATCAGATTGCCACTCTTCGAGGATCTGGACAACGCGAATACCATCGACATAAGTCCCATCGCGTGGACAATTGCCATCGATGGTAATACACTCAACCATTATTCGCAGGTTCCCATCTACCATACCAAGCATCGAACGGAAGTCCCAAGAAATGCACTGCAAGCCTGCTTGGGCTCTAGAGTCGTGCTCGATAGCAGAGAATGCGCACTCTACTCTGACCGCTCTCATGTGGTTGCCTCGCAACCCTCAGTCCCCCCTTGGAGTTTTCAAGGTGCTCAATACTGGTTGCGAGGGAAAGGATGGCGATATGCCATCCAAACCCTCGGTCATTGGAGTTCACTCCTCAGACTGTTTTCTCACTGCATCCTCTGAGGCTACGATTGCCCTCGCAACTTCAGGTGAATAACCGGTTTCGACTAATCTAAGGTACTGGCTGTCATCCTCTACCTCGGCCTTACTAGGAATCTGTATAGCTTCAGTCTTCACCTTCCATAGTTCGTCCTCGTCTCGCATAGAATTCATGATGTCTCGTGTATTATCTCTAACTCCGGCTTGACCGCGGCGTTCTGAGCGGCGCTGTAGAACTGCCCCCAACAGTACAATTAGAGCTAAGCCCGAAATTGCTGCCATCAGGACAGGTGAATCGGTGATTGTCTGAACAATTCCTCGAGGTAATGATTTGTCTTCAATTGAATCTTGACAGCCGTCGCCATCGATATCTGTTTCCTTTGTAGAAATCCAAGCGATTGCTCCATGGGCGCACTGATCTCTGGTGTCCGGCACTCCATCGTTGTCATCATCAAGATCGTATTCATCCATGCAGCCATCGCTATCATGGTCGATTGTTATTCGAGTGCTGGTAGGGCATGCATCCTCGACGTCGAGGACCCCATCACCATCATCGTCGAGGTCTTCGGTTGCATCTGCACAACCATCTCGATCACGGTCGGAATTAAGCGACGATACCCACCCTGGATTCGGATTTGTTTCACAATTATCCTCCGATGATTCAATTCCATCGTTATCCAAATCTGTATCTTCTCCACGGTCATCACAACCATCCATATCTGCATCAACTAGGTTTGGACTCGAGCTGCGAATACAAGAGTCTTCGAAGTCTAGGAAACCGTCGTTATCATCATCATCATCTTCCTCTGTATCGTGACAACCGTCTCTGTCCCAATCATTCAAAGTTGTGGATTCCCATTCGGATTTTCCTGAGATGCAAGAATCCTCGATATCAATTACGCCATCCGCATCGACATCGGCATCCTCGTAGACATCATTGCAGCCGTCTCCATCTTGGTCACTAATCTCATTTGAAGTCCAATCTAGCATTCCATATGGACAGGAATCCTCTCTATCTAGAACCCCATCATTATCGTCGTCTAGATCTTCCTCATGATCTTGACAACCGTCAGAATCGTGGTCATAGGCTACTCCTGTCCAACCTATTACTCCTGTTGGGCAGTCATCATATACATCGAGATAAGGATCATTGTCGTCGTTATCATCTTCATCCATGTCTCGACAACCATCACCATCGTGATCGGTTGAGAATGTATTCCAGTATTGCGCGCCTTCCGGACATAGGTCTTCGTGGTTTAGAACCGCGTCACCGTCGAGATCAGTATCTTCCAGAATATCGTCACAACCATCGAAGTCTGCATCGACTCTATCTGGATTCATTACACCGGTTGGGCATTCATCTAGAGAATCCTCTACTCCGTCATTATCATCATCGACATCTTCTGATTCATCTTTACAGCCATCTCCATCATAATCAGTCATGGCAGTAGATTCCCAGCCACTCTCACCGAACTGGCACAAATCATATTCATCCAAGATTCCGTCTTGATCATCGTCATTCCAATCATTGTTATTCACTAGATTGATTCTTACCAATTGCTCGGCAGTTGCAAACTGATCTGAGGAAGATTGTATATTGACTACAACATCAAACGACTGGTCTTCATTGACTTGCCGTATATCTGGGGCTCGGATTAGTAAGTTGACCTCTTCCGAGGTGCCCTCTGCAATCGAGGCCGTGGGTTGATAATTATCACCGAATCCAGCGGTAATGTCCCATAGATCAAGTGTGCCATCTACATCAATTGTAACGATATCGACCTCACCAGGAATTTGGATTGCACGAAGATTCATTTCCACTTCTATCGATTGATCCGGTTGAATCGTAACGTAGCCAGTTTCGGTTGGTTCCAGATTTAGTGACATATCGTATAGATCTTCACTCCACATACAAACATCCCACTTGTTAACTAAAAATTCGTCATCAGTGCAATCATTTGCTGTCCAAGCGATTGTTCGCTCCGGCCAAGCGAACTTGACAATAGGCTGGGCGCTAGCATCGAATTCACTTCCAAATATTCCCATCAAATTATTTGTACTGGCTGTGATTGTTCGGGTATTCACCACACTATATGCCTGAGTAAGATAACGATTCAATGGTAATTCCTCCAAGCCATTCATCACTGGAGATTGGATTCGAGTCCAGCGAAGTTCAACAACATCAGAATCCCACTTTGCACCTGTTTCAAACCAAGTGATATGAATCGAATCATCTCGGTCGAAATCGACCCTTGGATTTGCCCCCCAAATCAGGTTAGAGGAAAGTACTGCAGTGTCTTTCACAGTAGATACTTCTGACAAAACGAGACCGTTGGGCTCTCCGTCAAGTTCACCCTGTCTGTCTGGATCAAGTTGCATATAGTGCAGTTGACTTGGTCCATCTTTGGAAGGGAATTCGCTTCTTCCATCGATCCAAACAATGTGGATATTACCGTCCTCGTCTACATTGACATCTGGATTTAACGCCCATCCGTGGCCTTTGGAGATTTGAGTATCATTGACCAGCACTAGGTGGCCAACAGTATCCCAGCCACCACCATCTTCTCTCCAGTACCAATCGGTATCTGGTCCGATATCTTCCTGATATTGACCTGTATTTTCATCAATAGTGTGTCCTGAATCTCCCACGGACCAACTTGACCTTGGATTCGAGAGAATTGAGTAAGGGTTCAAGACAGTGAGGAATGTATTGGTCGCCCCACTTCCTGTTGTTATGTTGATTATTGCGCTCACCATATTGTTCATTTCTTCGGTGTATGAAGCAATTGGAAGTTGTACGTTATCGATCCAAGCTGAGTCATTTCCATGAGACACTGAACCGTCCTTGACATACTTCCAGGTGTATGTGTGATATCCTGGTGAAACCGTTGCTGTATAGGTGCCGTTACTTTCTCCAGACCAAGCTGAGGTAAACGAGCTTCTCGAGCAATTTGGGTTATCTATACAGAACAAAAGATAGTCGTAGTTTGCCTCGCTAGATACGGAATAGTTGAATGAGATAGTACCCGATGCCATTGCTCCAGCATATTCCAAAGTTGAGTATTGATTGTGAGTGAGGTTAGCTGATTGCGCAGTGTAATTTCCATCAATAATTCGATCACTCTGGGCGAACCACCAGTAGTTGCTCGGGCCGGCTTGAGTCCATCCATTAGCGATATAACCGACTTCGAAATCTCCGTGGAATTCAGTTAATTCTTCAGTGGGATAGTAAAATAATTCTCCACCAGCACTGGTATTACGCACAGATGTACCATCGCAAGTGCGTGTGTGTATACCGATATTGTTCATGTCAGGACATTGAGCGAGGTTCATCATGTGGTAGCGTACGCTTGTATCTTCGTAGGTATTGGTATTTGGACCATAAGAAGTAGTACCAGCAACAGGAACTGGAGTTATGCCTGCTTGTAAGCAAGCATCGTGTGCCTCGTCTATACTTTGGTAATCGTCGGCATTAAGAGCCGGTGAGCCTCCAAATGGACCCTCGTCAGATACTGGAAGAATCAGTTTGGTGGCGTTTGGATTCCAAGCGTGATCGATAGCAGTTGCAGGGTTCCCCGGCATCGAACCTGATGAATCTCTCCAAGATTCACACACCCATGTAGAACCTGGTCCCCACATCTCAGAGTTGTAGCCCCAATCGGATGGGATTGATAGTGCTGAACCATTGAACATGACTTCTGTCAGAGGTCTGATTCCACCACTTGTATCTGTGACGTTTTGGCCAAGATAGGTCGAACGTGGTCCGTTTGAACCATCGTCACCTATTGTGATTGCATTAGCGCAATTAGTATGTTGATTAGCGTTATGCATATTTCCACTGAGTGTGTATAAGGTCTCAAGAACGGTGATATTAGCAGCTTCAAGCATTGGCTTGATTCCAGCAAAGTTCTCGCCTGTTGTCAGAATTCCACCGTAGAATACTGCGCACATATCGGCCCACTCGGTTGTCATTGAACCTGAAGAGTCGAGGAGTCCAACGTACTCAACTATCGAACCTCTTGTATCTTCCCAAACGATAACAGCAGTGTTGTTTGCACCTATACTAATTGCTGGATTGCCTCTATGACCTAACGCCGGTGTGACCATTGTTGAATTGATCAGAACTTGGAAGCCATTGTTTGCATCATGGGAAAGCATACAGTAGTAAATTAGGGGACTACCGAAGTACAAGCCCTGTGGATCGTATGTATCGACCCAGACAATGTGGACTGCATCGAATGAATCTACAGCAATATCTGGGGAATTACGAGTTCCGCTGCCATCGGCAACGGTATGAGATGCAATAGTCATGTTCTGTATATCACCAGAGGAACCGTCTAGGTCATCCTCTGAAGGATCCAATAATGTGTAGAGAATATCCGTATCAGTGACTTCCCAAACGATGTGTGCTCTACCTTGTGAATCGATTACCATAGAAGGGCCAGAGAGTGATGAGGCATTGGAACCACCAACCTGTGTAGTCGAAATTAGAACCGTGTCGACGCCAGTGGAAATCTGAATTAATGCATACCTTAGAAGTGGTGTGCTAGTGTTCTCAATCCAAACAAGGTGTATCCTGTTCGAGTCATCCATTACCCCCATGACATCGATAGGATTGTTTGCATTCAGGTTGGTAAGTAGAGTCTGAGCGTCGCTATCATCGATAGTTCCGTTCGCCGTTGGAAACCGAGTCGGTTCATTTGCCAACTCATCTGCCTCACCGGAAGCGGCTAACAGCGATGGTGCTAGAAGAGCACTCAGCATTAGCAAAGCAAGGGTTGCAGCGAGTTGTGATCGCTTGATTTCGATTCTGTTGTTTTCGGCGGTCAGAGTGGGGGTTAGGCTTGCGACCATAGGGTTCGAGAGCTTTGTGAGCACATAGAGGGGGAGCCGGACAGGTCCGAATAACTGTAATTTTGGAGGTATTTATGGCAATATCACTGAGATTGTGAGGCGCGCTTTCGACGAATGAAATCAGAATAATTACCAGGCCAAATCCACATACTTCCATCGGCCGGTAATTCCCAAATCGTATCACAGATTTTGTCTAGGAAAAATCGATCGTGGCTGACTGTAATTATACTTCCATCATATTCTACCAAAGCCTCCTCTAGAGCCTCTTTGGCATCGGTGTCCAAATGATTTGTAGGCTCATCGAGAAGCAGTAGATTGTTCTCTTCGAGTAGTAATTTCAGGAGGGCTATTCGGGCCCTCTCCCCTCCACTTAATTTTTCTAACTTAGTTTCCACCATTTCACTGGTAAATTGGAAGCGGCCAAGTAGAGCCCGAATATCTCCATAATCCATCCTTGGTTTGAGGGCTCTAATCTGGTCTACCGGAGTTAAGTCGAAATTTAGTGAACGGTGGTCTTGATGGAAATAGCCTATCTGAACACCGGGCTTTACATCGATACTACCGGAATCGAGTTCAAGTTCTCCTTGAATGATCCGCAGTATCGTGGTTTTTCCTGCTCCGTTAGGG
>CESQ01035398.1_pt1 | contig 10338 bp, 9 predicted proteins | sample 361401 | NCBI WGS metagenome assembly CESQ01 (sample SAMEA2622119, study PRJEB7988) | marine metagenome | isolation source: saline water (ENVO:00002010), including | reverse complement strand
GCTTCTTCATTTAATGGTGATGGAAGTGGACTTACAAATCTTCCTTCGTTAAGTGGCATGAAACCTGATAGAATATATAGATTTTCTAAAGATGATGGTGCTACTTTCAATCTAATTGTTCCTGCTAATAAGCTTTGGTTTATATCCTGTTTATCAAGTTATAATGGTCAAATCAATGTAAATAGTCAAATATACTCTGTTTATGATTATAGAGGTGGTCAATCATCTTTTTGGGCTATTAGTGGAGATGTTATAGCAAATTGTTCAGGAGGATCCTCTTGTGAAGATCCACTTTTACTTAATATATTTGAATATTCAATCTCCGGTTCAGGAACTGACCAAGGAATGGATTACATAGAACCATAAAATGAAACATCTTCTGTCCATATTATTAATCTGTTCTTTGTTTGGTAATGTTACCAATAATGGTGTTACAGTTACCATTGATAGTGATGTAAATGTATTTGTTGATGGTAATTTTATTAATAATGGGACATTGATTAATGAAGGTTATCTAGAAATAAATGGATTGTATACGGGACAAGGTTTATTAACCAATAATGGAACATTTATATTTGATAACGTTGGTGATTTTAATCAAAATGGAACAATTAATATTTCAGATATAATTATTTTTATTGATATAATTATTAATATTTCTGAAAATGATTATGTTCCAACAGATCAAGAATTAGAGTTTGGAGATATAAATAAAGATGGAAAACTTAATATATTTGATATTATTGGAATTATTAACATTATTTTAGATATTTAGGAGAAAACATGAGAAAGATTATCATACTAATTATTTTGTCATTTGTATTTACTGGTGAACTTGAGGTTGAAGGTAATTTAACTGTTACAGAAGTTGTAAATGCTTCTTCATTTAATGGTGATGGAAGTGGACTTACAAATCTTCCTTCTTTAGGTGGTATGAAGCCTGAGAGGATATATTCTTATATCTACAACAACGGAGATAGCTTTACATTTACAGTTCCAAGTGGAAAAATTTGTAAGGTTGAATTATTTTGGTCAAAACATGGTAATAATTCAACTCAAGCTTGTTCTGTTGGTATTAATGGAGTTTCATTTAGTCTATCAACTAGCGGAGATGCTGGTCGTGAAAATACTGGGAATTCTTTTTGGCTATTACCTGACAATTATATTACAAATGCTTCCTGCGGACAAACTTATATAATTAATATCTTTGAATATTCAATATCAGGCTCAGGTACTGACCAAGGAATGGACTATGTTGAGCCATAAACTATTACTACACAATTTCCTGATTAAAATTAAAATCTGAACATTTTTTGGTAAGTTTTATTACACTAAATGTTTTTAAATTATCACTTTAAAATTTCAAATATATAATAGGACATCTACATGAAAAAAAATTTCTTTATAATTCTAATTTTAGTTACTTTTATTTTTGCACATAATGATAAAACAATATTTATTCCTTGGGAAATTGAGAATTCAAGAATTTCTATAGATTCTGCTCCACTATTATCATCAAAGATAAAATCAAACGTTATTATATCGTTTCCTACACCTGAAGGAAAGTTTGAAAATTTTTATATGTATGAGTCACCTGTTATCCCTGAAACTTTATCTAATAAATTTCCATCAATTAAAACTTATACTGGTGTAGGTGTAGATAAATCTTTTGAAAGAGTAAGTTTAACTTTTAGTGATACATTTATTAAAGCTATGATTTTAAGTTCAGATGGAAATGTTTTTATTTCAAATTTAAATCAAAATGATTTATTTAGAGTTTCATATATTGAGAATGATTTCAATGCTAGGCAACACGAGTTTAATTGTGGAAATACTATATTAGATAAAGATTCTTTATCTCGTAATTTTGATTCTTGTATTGGTGAAGAGCAGCCATGCTATACTATGGGTGATTTATTAGTTACTTACAGAATACCTATGATTATGCCACAAGCTGTAACTAATCAAGTTGCTGATGGTACTGTCCAAGGTGGATTAACTTGGGTTGCATCCATGGCAAATCAATTAAATTTATTATGGAGAAGGGAGTTAGGTTTTCAATTTGAGCTTATACCGAATCAAGATATTTTAGTTTTTACTGATAGTAATCCAGCTCCAAGTGGTGCATCGGGGTTTGATTATACATGGGAAACCTGTACTCAAAATGATGGAGATCCAAAATATTGTGAGCTTAATAATGTGGAGCCATATTTAGACTCAGTCATTGGAATAGGTGGATTGAATGCGCCTGATGATTCTCGTTTATGGGAGTATGGTTTAGTTCTTAATTTATTATATAATGGAGGGGTAGCTCAGGCACCAGGTCCAATATCTGCAAATAATCCAGATTATGCAGTTATGAATCATGAGCTTGGACATAATTTAGGTTCAGCTCATAATATAACTATTGAAGGTGGTTATCGATGTACACTTGGCGGTACTATAATGGGTTCAAGAACTAGAACATCTGATGGTGGTATAGGTGATCAATATTCATTGCATACGATTGAAATTGGCTATAAAAAATATAATGAGCTTCTTAGTGATCCTTTTTATGCTGATGTTTATGCTTATTTAGGTGGATATGTGAGCTCAGAATCAAATAATACAATACCAGTAATAAATGTTCCTGATTCTGGTTTTTCAATACCTAAAGAAACACCATTTGTTTTAGAGGGGAGCTCAACTCCAAGTAATCCAGATTACTTGTTTTCATGGGAGCAAAATGATCTATCTACTATATCTTATTGTATGGACCTAACTGGTGCTGCTGGTGAATGTTCAGGTTTATCTCCATGGCCATCAGCTGAGGGACCATTATTTGCAACAGTTGATTTAAGTCAAAAAGGATATAAACGATATTTTCCTTCAATGAAAAGTTTATTAGATAATCAGTATTCTTCGACTGCTGATGATTATGGCACGATTTTAACTGTTGAACGTTTACCGTTTGGCTCAAGAGATATTAATATGCGTTTGCAGGTTAGAACAAATGAGGTGCAATCAAGTGCAATTAATTTTAACAGTGTACAATTCTCTGTTGATGGAAACTCTGGTCCTTTTAAAATTACTTCTCAAGGTGAACCTGTTTCTTGGTCATCTGAATCAACTCAAGCAATTGTTTGGGATGTATCAAATACGGATCAAGCTCCTGTTAATTGTGCTAATGTAGATATTTATTTATCTCAAGATGCAGGAAGAAATTTTGATATGCTACTTGCTGATAATGTAGCCAATGATGGTTTAGAAAATATTACGCTTCCAATGCTTGCCAACGCTGATTCGTGTAGAATAATGGTAAAATCTTCAGATAATATTTTCTTTGATATTAATAATGCTTATATAAGTATTACAAATACTCAGGTTCCTGACATTGCTGTAAGTACAGATAATATTAGTTTAGAGTCACCTGTCTCTAGTATAATTAATACAGAGTTCACGCTAACAAATGATGGACAAAGTGGATCTGTTTTAGTGTATGATATAGGAATCATTGATAATATATTTTTATCTGAAGATTTTGATAATTTGACATTAGATAATAGTCTTTCAACAAATGAATATAATCTACCTGAAAATTGGGAGAGAACATCAAATGGTAGAGGTTGGATTGTTGGTACAGAAGAAACAAGTGCATGGCCAGATTGGCTATTGTCTCAGCTAAGTGATATGTATTTTGATATTCCTGATTGGTCTGGTGGAAATTATGTGTATACTGATGATGAACAGTATAATATCTGTCCATCATGTACTACTGACTGCACTTCAATTAATGGATGCATTGACGGTAGTATGGATTTTTTAATTACTCCATCAATTACAATTCCAAGTCAATCACTAGCTCAGTTATCTTTTGACTATTGGTTTAAATATGCTATTGGAAATCAACATACCAATACACTGCAAATATTTGACAATGAACAGTGGGTGGATCTTGAGGTCTTAAACCAAAGTTCAGATCAGTTTACAAAAAAAACTTATAATTTAGAATCCTATGCTGGAAGTGATATTAAAATTAGGTTTCATTCTGAGTCCAATGAATCAGGTGATGGTTTAGGTGGTGGCTGGGCTATTGATAATGTCATGTTAAACTCAAATCCAAATTGGGTTTCTACAACATATTCTACTGGAAGTTTAATAGGTGGTCAGAGTGAAACTATTCCATTAACCATAAATACAGATGGATTTAATATTGGAGAAACTTATAGTACTAATATATTTATTAATGATTCGGTCAATAATATATCAAAAGAGATAAATCTATCTTTATGTATTGGGGTGTATGATGAATGTGGGGTATGCGGTGGAGATAATTCTCCAAGTACTGGTATATGTGATTGTGAGGGAACACCAAATGGATCAGCACAGCAAGATTGCGCAGGTACATGTAATGGTTCTGCTTCTATAGATAACTGTGGAAATTGTTTCGGTGGTAACTCAGGTGTTGATGCGTGTACTCAAGATGAGTGTGGTGAATGGGGTGGTTTAGGTGTTGGTTCAAATCAATGTTGTGGTGAAAACATCCCTGCTGTTACTGAGCCTGTTTGTCTTGATACAGATAATGGTGCTGTTGATCCATATGGAGATGATTGTGCTGCATATAATAATTCTCCTGGGTGGTGCGGTAATTTTGATGATGACGATTTTATATCTAATGAAATGTGCTGTATTTGTGGTGGCGGAGAAATGACTGATACTATTGTCACTCCAGAAATCTTAGCTGTGGGTCCTAATGGCGAGGTGCAAGATTGTGCAGGAACATGTGGTGGCTGTGCTGTAGAAGATAGTTATGGTGTATGTAGTGGTGATTCATCCTGTCAAATTGTTGGAGATTTAAGCGGTGATGGTATTGTAAATGTTGTAGACATTGTATCTCTTGTTAGTCTTGTTTTATCAAATCAGTATAGCGTAGAAGCTGATTTCAATCAGGATAATATTGTTAATGTTGTAGATATTGTTTCACTTGTAAGTATTGTCTTAAACCAATAAATAGTTAGAGAATAAAAATGAGAATTATCAAAACAAAAAATGCACCTAAAGCTATTGGTCCCTATTCTCAGGGAATTAACCATAATAATTTTGTTTATACTTCTGGTCAGATTCCAATAAACCCAGAAACAGGAAAACTTGTAGAAGGAAATTTTAAATTAGAAGTTGAGCAGGTTTTAAATAATGTAGATGCTGTTTTAAAAGAAGGGGGCTCTTCACTTAATCATGCTATCAAGCTTACTGTATTTGTAACTGATTTAAATAAATTCTCCGAACTTAATGAAGTTTTTGAAAATTTTTTTGATGAAAATCCACCTGCAAGATCAGCTGTTGAGGTTTCAGCATTACCTATGGGAGTAAGAGTTGAAATTGAAGCTGTTGGATATGTATATTAAGTATATATTTTAGTAGTGACAAAATTTAAGAAAACAATTATAAGGAATAAATATGCCATCATTTGATATTGTAAGCACATATGATATGCAAGAAGTAGATAATGCAGTTAATATTGTTAAAAGAGATATTCAAAATAGATATGATTTCAGAGGAAGTAATTCAAGTATCAATTTGGATAAAACTGAGAAGAAAATAAAAATTGAAGCAGGAAATTCTATGCAGAGAGAAGCGATTGTTGATATGCTTCAAGATAGATCTATAACTCGACAAGTTTCTATTAAAGTATATGATTTTAAAGATGAAGAAAAAGCATCAGGTATGTCTGTGAGACAATATGTTAATTTGAAAGAAGGTATTTCAAGAGATAATGCTAAGAAAATTAATAAATTGATTAAAGACTATAAGTTAAAAGTACAAAGTCAAATTCAAGGTGATCAATTAAGAGTGACTTCAAAAAAGATTGATGAATTACAAGAGGTTATGAAACGTTTGAATGCTGAAAAATTAGATATTGTACTTCAATATATAAATCTAAAAAAATAATGAATTCTATAAATATTAAACAATTATTTGATTATGATACATGGACATACACATATATTCTATGGAATAGTAGTAAAGAAGCAATTATTATTGATCCAGTATTAGAACAGACTAATAGAGATTTAGATGTTCTAGATAAGTTAGGATTAACTTTAAAATATATTTTTGAAACCCATGTACATGCAGATCATATTACAGGAGCAACAGTTCTTAAGAATAAAGCATCTGCAAAAATATGCTATGGATCTAAAACAGGTGTTAAGGGAGCTGATATATTGTTTGAAGATGGTGAAAAATTATCTTTTGGTGAGCATACTATTGTTGTTCATCATACACCGGGTCATACTTCAGGGTGTGTTTGTTATTATGTAGAAGGATCCATTTTTACAGGAGATACACTATTTATTGAAGGTACAGGAAGAACTGATTTCCAAGGTGGTTCTTCAAGTAATACCTATGATAGCGTGAGAGGTAAAATCTTTTCTTATTCTGATGACACTATTGTTTATCCAGGTCATAATTATAATGGATTTATACATTCTTCTATTGGTTATGAAAGAAAATTTAATCCAAATGTTGGTGACCATGTTTCAAAGGATGAATTCATCAATAATGAAAAATCAAAGAAAAGACCTTATCCAAAAAAATTTGATATTGCAGTTCCAGCAAATATGAAATGTGGAAAAGTCTAAACTTTGAATTCTCTTATAATTTTTTTCAAAAACAATATCCTTGGATTTTTACTTGTTAGCTTTATTGCAGTTACTTCAAGTTTTGCTTCATCATATATTCAAATTGGGTCCATTGCATGTGCGATTATAATTGGAATGGTTGTAAAATATCTATTTACTATACCTGATTCTTTTAATTCTGGAATTAATTTTTCTGAAAAAAAACTTTTAAGCTTAGCCATTATTTTTATGGGTGTAAATTTAGATATAGCTGTTTTGGATATTATTGAGTGGAATATAATATCATTAATTTTTCTATTGATATTAAGTACAATTATCATATCAATAATTCTAGGTAAAATTTTCAACTTATCATTTTCATTATCTTTATTGCTCGGAATTGGAAATGGTATTTGTGGATCTTCAGCTATAGCAGGTGCTGCAAAAGTTATTAATCCAAAAGATGAAGATATTGGTCTATCAATTTCAACAATTAATGTATTAGGTGCGATAGGAATATTTTTTGTTCCTGCATGTATTGATTTATTATTTGATTTAACTGTAGAAAATAAAGGCGTTATTATTGGAAGTACAATTCAAGCAGTAGGTCAAGTTACAGCTGCTGGTTTTATTATGGGTGATAGAGTGGGTGAAATTGCAATTTTAGTAAAGATGGTTCGTATTTTAATGCTTGGTCCTATTTTGATATTGCTTTCATTTATTTATATAAAAAAAAATAGAGTTAAAGCACAATTCCCATTGCCATTATTTGTGGTTGGATTTATTTTTATATCATTTCTGTTTAATTATGGTTTTATACCATCTTATTTAGTTTCTATTTTAAGTTTAATAAGTAAATATGCACTTTTATTTGCTATGGCTGCTATTGGTTTGAAAATTTCACTAAAATCATTTTTTAAAAAAGGAATTAAAGTATTTTCCGTTGGAATGATTTCTTTTTGTACCCAAATCTTATTAGCTATTTATTTATTAACCTAATTTGTTACAATCAAAGTTTTATTAAAAGATTTAATACTATATTAAATATTTAAAAAAGATCACCATTTAGAGTTGCAATTATTTTACGTGTATGAGGTCTATCTCTATGTTCACATAAATAAATTCCTTGCCATGTGCCAAGAGCTAGCTTTCCATTTGTAATAGGTATTGAAATTGAGTTTCCTATAATAATTGATTTTATATGAGCAGGCATATCATCTTTTCCTTCAAAAGTATGTTTATAATAAGGTTCATTTTCAGGAACGTGTTTATTGAAATATGATTCTAAATCTTCTCTAACCGTGGGGTCAGCATTTTCATTTATTGTTAAAGATGCAGAAGTATGCTTGATAAATAAATCTAATTTACCAATTTTGTATTTAGATATTTCAGGTATTGATTCAATTATATTTTCAGTAATTAAATTAAATCCTCTAATATTTGAAACTATAGTTATATTTTTTTGATTCCAACTCATTTATAAATTTTTTTGTTATACATATATATTAATATATAAATTTCATCATAAATTAATAATTAACTAAAATTATAATAATGAAATTACTAAATAATGTAAAGATAATATTTATTATACTATTTTCTTTTTTGATTTCAGAAACTGACATTTCTTTATCAAGAGAAAATGCTATTACAAATGCTATAGAATTAGTGTCGAAATCTGTAGTTGGTGTTAATGTTACAAAAATAAAAAAACAAAGAATTTCTCCATTTTTTGACCCATTTTGGGATGACTTTTTTCCACAACCACGTAGCTATAAAGTAGAAAGCTTTGGATCTGGTGTTATTATTTCGAAGGATGGTTATATTGTCACTAATGAACATGTGATTAAGAATGCATCAGAGATAATAATAACAACAGTTGGTGGAGAAAAATATGAAGCTGAAATTGTAGGTAAAGATGAACTTACTGATATAGCTTTACTTAAAATAGAAGAGAAAGAAATGCCTCAAGCTAAGCTTGGGAATTCAGATGATTTAATTATTGGAGAATGGGCTATTGCTTTAGGTAATCCGTTAGGGTTATTTAATGTATCTAATCAGGCAACAGCTACAGCTGGTATTATAAGTGGAACAAATATGGATTTTGGACAGAAACAATCTGGTAGAGTTTATCAAAATATGATACAAACAGATGCATCTATTAATCCAGGTAATAGTGGAGGACCACTTATAAATTCTGTTGGAGAAGTTATTGGAATAAATACATTTATTATGACAGGTGGCTCATATTCACAAGGATCCATTGGTATTGGATTTGCTATTCCTATTAATCTTGTAAATGATATAGTCCAAGAATTAAAAGAAAAAGGAGAAATTCAAAGAAATTATATTACTGGTATTCAAGTTCAGAATTTAGATTCTATGATGAGAAAATATTTAAAATTAGAAGTTGATTATGGTGTCATTATTACAAATATTGATGCTAATTCAAGTGGTCAAAGAGCTGGATTATTAGTAGGTGATGTTATTTTAAAAGTAAATGATAAGAAAATTAAAAAATCATCAGATATAATACGAATTATTGATGAGGGTTTATATAGAACAGGTGATAGTGTAGAAATTACTATTTTAAGAAATAATTTTACATACAAAATTATGCTTAAATTAGAAGGTGAAAAATCTAATTGGCTGGAATTTGATTAAAAAAGAAAGAGTTATTTATGAATGAGTTTAATGATCTCTTTGATGATCATTTATTTAATATAGATAAAGCTAAAGATAAAACAATAAAGCTTAAAGAAGGCGAAAGAAGGATGGTGTCAGTTCTTTTTGCTGATGTTAAGGGTTTTACCGCATTGTCAGAAAAATTAGATCATGAAGATATTCAGTCTTTAATGGATCATATTATGAAAATTTTCAGTCATAGTATCGAAGTTCATGGTGGATATGTAGATAAATATACAGGCGATCAAATTATGGGCTTATTTGGAGCTAAAGTGGCAAGTGAAGTTGATACTGAGAGAGCTATTTCAAGTGGTCTTGATATGATACGAAAATTAGATAAATTTAATCAAATAGCTTCAGCTTCAAAAAAATACCACAATGTTAAAATTGATTTATCTATTAGAGTTGGAATTAATACTGGGATGGTGACTACTGGAAAAATTGGTAAAGAAAGAGAAGGTGATTATACAGTTTATGGAGACACTGTAAATCTTGCATCTAGAATGGAATCTAATGCTCCAGTTAATTCTATAATGATTCCAGCCTATACAATGAACCTTGTAAAAACCTCATTTGTTTTTAAAGATAATGGAGAAATTAAAGTTAAAGGTAAGGAGGAACCTATATCTGTTTATCTTGTAAATTCTAAGAAAGATAAAAAAGTATCGCATATATCTCCATTTGTTGGTAGAGAGGAGGAGTTTAAAGAGTTAAGTAGAATTTATGGTAAGTGTAATAAATATATAAAAATTGGTATGACAGATAAACTTACCATGGTAGGAATGCATGCTGAAGCTGGTGTTGGTAAGTCTAGATTAATTCATGAGTTTTTATCTCAAACTATTAATCTTGATGTTGATCTTTATTCAATGGGTTCATGTTCTAATATTTCATCTCAGCCATATAATTTATTTGTATCATTGATTAAAGATTCTTTTGGAATATCAATTATTGATAATAAAGATACAACTAAACAAAAAATTGAATCTGGTATAGAGCATCTTATATCTTTGAATCAGGGAAAAGATAAGGAGTTGAATGATGCAAAAGTATT
>CESQ01000079.1_pt1 | contig 10340 bp, 10 predicted proteins | sample 361401 | NCBI WGS metagenome assembly CESQ01 (sample SAMEA2622119, study PRJEB7988) | marine metagenome | isolation source: saline water (ENVO:00002010), including | reverse complement strand
TTCTTTAAAACAACGTGTTCTCCAACAACATCAACAATATCAACACGTTCTTTTACCGATTCTATCGTCCTAGGATGTAGTCGAACTGTAGTCATATGATAATTTTAATTGATCCTGATATATTTAGTTAAGAGTTTTAAAAATTGAGAGAAAAAGAACATTTAGAAACTTCAGAAAAAGACAATCATCGAAAAGGGATCAGATTTTTAATAGGAAGTGGATTAGCATTTAGCCTTATGAGTGTTTGTGTTAAAGCAATTGGGGGTAAGATACCCGTTGCAGAATTAGTTTTTGCAAGAGCTGCAATTAGTTTAATAATAACAAGATTATTATTATTAAAAAACAATATAGACCCTTGGGGTTATCAAAAAAAATTATTGCTTTTAAGAGGATTTTTTGGAACAGTAGCACTCTTTTGTATCTTTAAAGCTCTAACAATTTTACCAATATCAACAGCAACAGTAATACAATACATTTATCCTACATTTACAGTAATCAGTGCCTACTTTATTCTAAATGAATACATCTTCAAACGAATAGTTTTTTCAATTATTTTGGGATGGTTAGGAATAATATTAGTAACGCAACCAGAATGGACAACAAATAAAAATATCATTGAAACTGTTATAGCTATTTCTATTGCGATATTAGGAGCCTTAATGACATCTCTCGCTTATATATGTGTAAGAAAATTGTCAGCGAAAGAGAACCCACTGGTAATTATCCACTACTTTCCCTTGGTTTCGATTCCACTATCAATACCATTTATACTTAATAATTTTGTATTACCAACTGGAACTGATTGGATTTTGATATTAGGTATAGGTATTTTCACACAAATTGGTCAACTCTGCATAACTGAGGGTTTAAGACTAATACCAGCTAGTCAAGCAACTTCATTCAATTATTCCCAAGTTATTTTTTCTAGTATTTTGGGGTTGATTATTTTCCAAGAAGCAATCACTAAAGAAATTTGTTTAGGTGGTTTATGCGTACTCATATCAACTATTATTAGTATGAGTACAACAAAAAGTTCACTAGCATAAATTTGCATATGAATTTTAAATCTACAATTTTTTCAATTCTTCTTATTTGCACTGGATCAACATCGATTCATGCAGATGAATATCAACGAGGTTTTTCCTCAAGTAGAACCTGTACAAGAAACGAATATAGAGAAGAATACATACCAGGAACAAGAAGAGAACCTGGATATGTAAATAGTTGGGAAGAAACAGTAGAAGTACCTTGTCCAGGATCTAACTCAAGAAGAAGTCAACGAGTGAATCCAACAACCAATCCACCAGTTAATTCATCAACCAATAATAATAAAGTTGATGATAATGATTGCTCCGAAGGTAAAATTGCTGGAGGGATATTAGGGGGGGGATTGGCTACGGCAATATCCAGAGGCAAAGATCGTTGGTGGGCCATTCCTGCAGGTGTAATAGGAGGATCAATGGCTGGTTGTCAAATTGACGGTGGATAAAATTATCTAATACGAAAATCATTTCAAATAAAATTATAAATAATGATCAGTTGGTTAAAGGGTCAAATAATAAAAAAATGGCATTTATCTTCCAAAAATGGTGTAGTTTTAAATGTAGGTGGAGTTGGCTATGAAGTACAACTTTTATCAAAACAAATAGGTAGTATTGATAAGTCAGATCTTAAAGAATTTTGGATTCATCAAATCAATCGTGAAGATTGCACGAACTTATATGGTTTTAATGAAATTAATCAAAGAGATCTCTTTCGAAAAATCATTACTGTTAATGGCATTGGGCCTCAGATTGGCATGGCATTATTAGAGGATCTTGAGGTTAGTCAATTAGTTTTTGCTATAGAAGAAAGTAATTTTAGTTTATTAACGAAATCTCAAGGGGTAGGTAAACGAATCGCTGAAAGGTTAGTTGTTGAACTTAAAAGTAAACTTCAGGAATTCAATAATGAGAAAGACACACTTATTCAGAATAGGAAGTCAAACAAATCGAATCAACTGGCTAAATATGTAGAAGAAATAAAATCAATTCTCAATTCTCTTGGCTATGTGGATAATGAAATAAAAGATGCAATTGAATTAATAACAACTCACGAAAAAGAAAATATTTTATTACTTAACTCTCTCTCAGTAGAAGCAAAATCCGAACTCATGGATAAACATCTTAAAAAGATTCTTATAAGATTGAGTGAAAAGAGCACTTGATAGAAGGCTAGGGATTAAATTAGAATTGATTACAAAAGAGAATCAAAACGAAAATGTCACTAGGCACAGAGGAAAAACAAAAGCTAATCAACACTCATCAAGTACATCCAACTGATACAGGTTCAGTAGAAGTTCAAGTTGCCATGCTCACGACAAGGATCTCAAAATTAAGCAAACATCTTCAAGGTAACATCCATGATTTTTCTTCAAGGCAAGGATTACTTAAGATGATCGGACAGCGTAAAAGACTTTTGGGATATGTACGTAATAAAAGTGAAAAAAGATATACAGAGCTTATAGAAAAATTAGCTATTAGAGGATAATGACTCGTATTGCATTGATAAAAACAAATGAAAGGAGCGAAAAAGAACAAGAAATCTCAACCTAATCTTGAAAAGGCAGGATTTTCAACTAATGTCTCGGCTCCAACCTTAAAAGTTAAAAAACCATCAAAAAATACATCCAAGGCCTCTTCTGGTATTCCCAAATATGTTGCTAATAGAATGGCAAGAAGAATCTTATTTACCACTGGAATTCCAACTCTAAGTGGCATGGGTGTATTTATTGGAAGTTATTTTTTAATAAGTAAAGGTATTGCAGAAATCTCACCTACAGTCACACTAGTTAGCTCAGCGATGTGTTTCCTAGTTGGTTTATTAGGATTGAGTTATGGAATACTTTCTGCAAGTTGGGATTCAAATCCAGGCAGTTTTCTTGGTTTTGAAAATATAAAGCCAAATATAAATAGAATAAAGGATGCATTCAAAAGCAGTAAAAGAGATATTACTAATTAAAAAAGATTTAATTTACAAGACTATTGCTTGATCTTGCAATGAAGGAATTCTTTGACAAAGTATTCAAAGCTAAATCAGTATCCTTTACACAGAATTGATCACCTAACCTTACATACCTAGTATTTTCATTATCCTTTAAACATGCAACAACAGGGATTCGAACGCCTAGTTCGTTTCTAGCAGGCCTATTTTTAGAAAGACATTCTCTTAATTTATGCTGAATATTAATATCACTTGCTTGATCTGGACGAAGGTCAATCAAAAGATATCTTAAATCATCAATTGCACGACAATCATCAATAATCAACTGTACAGTTTCATCTCTCCTATCTACGCTCGCCCATATTAATAACCTAGTTTCAACCATCAAGTGATCTGACAACCTCTCGTAACTTTTTGGGAAAACCACACCTTCACAAGAGCCTGTAAGGTCCTCAAGTTGAATAATGGCCATCCTGTCACCTTTTCTGGTTGTTACTTCACGCATCTCAGGAATCATTGCAATAACACTAACCCTAGACTTATCTTTCTGATCTTCTAAAGACCCAAGACTTATAGGAGCAATTAACCTTGCAGGTTCGGAGAGCTGCTTAAGAGGATGATCAGACAAATAAAAGCCGACATGCTCTTTTTCTAATTTAAGTTTATCTGAAGGGAGATATTCATTTACATCCTTCGCCTTAGGAGCTGAGAGGTAATCATCAATTGATGATTCTTCATTTGAAGAGGAAGAAAGATCAAAAAGATTACCTTGGCCGCTATTTCGATCTTTTGCCCTAGAAGAGGCCCAGTCTATAACCAAATCCAAGTCAGCGATAAGCTGAGCCCGATTAGCATTCTCATCAAGGCAATCAAGAGCTCCACAATGAATCAAAGCTTCAAGTGCTCTTCTATTAACTGAACTTAGTGAAATCCTGTCACAGAATTGAGCTAAAGAGGTATATTCGCCATCTTCATTCCTAGAGGTAATAATTTTTCTAATTGCACTATCACCTAAATTTTTAATAGCTGAAAAGCCAAAAAGGATTGAGTTGTCATTAGGAGTGAAATCAACACCAGAGGTATTTATATTTGGTGGCATTACATTTATGCCCATCGAATTACAGTTAGAAATATATCTTTGAACTTTGTCAGTCGAGCCAGAATTTACTGTCAGCAATGCCGCCATATAAGCGACAGGATAATGTGCTTTTAAATAAGCGGTCTGATAAGTAACAGCGCCATATGCAGTCGAATGACTTTTGTTAAAGCAATACTCTGCAAATAAAACCATTTGATCAAACAACTTATTAGCTATCAGTTCTGTAACTCCGTTTTTAAGAGCACCCTCAACAAAGAGTGTTCTATGACGTTGCATTTCTGAAACTTTCTTCTTACCCATTGCTCTTCTTAATAAATCAGCTTGACCGAGCGAGTATCCTGCTAAATCCTGAGCAATCTTCATAATCTGCTCTTGATAAACCATTATTCCATAAGTCTCACTTAAAATAGGTTCAAGTGACTGATGGGGAAAATCTATATTCTCTTTGCCATGCTTTCTATTTATAAATTTTGGAATTAAGCCTGCATCTAGAGGACCAGGTCGATAGAGAGCAAGAATTGAAGAAATATCCTCAAGAGATGAAGGCTTAAGATCTTTAACTATTTGTCTCATTCCACTAGATTCAAGTTGGAAGATCCCTTCTAGATCACCCCTGGAAAGTAAATCAAATGTTTTCTCATCAGTAAAAGGTAAAGAATCAGGATTTAATCTCTTACCAATAGATTCCTCAACTAAATTAATTGTCTTTTCTATCATCGTAAGGTTTCTAAGTCCTAAAAAGTCCATTTTCAAAAGGCCAAGTGATTCAATATCTTCCATAAAGTATTGAGTAATTATTTGCCCATCATTGTTTCTTTGAAGAGGTACTAAATTATCAAGTGATTTAGCTGCTATAACTACGCCTGCTGCATGTACACCAAAAGTCTTATTTGTTCCTTCTATTCTCATTGCCATATCGACCCATTTTTTGACATTTAAATCGTTATTGTATTTTTCATGGAATTCCTTATTAGGAGAATCTTTAGAAATCATAGATGATAATTTTGCTGGTTTACCTCTTACAACGGGAATCAACTTCGCTAAACGATCAGCATCTCCATAAGGAATATCCAGAACACGAGCAACATCTTTTAACACAGCCTTAGATGTCATTCTGTTAAATGTAATTATCTGTGCGACCTTATCTTCTCCATACTTTTTAGTTACATAATCAATAACTTCACCACGTCTTTCAATACAAAAGTCAGTATCAATATCTGGCATTGATTTTCTCTCTGGATTAAGAAATCTTTCAAATAATAATCCATTTTCAACTGGATCAATATTTGTTATGTGAAGAGAGAAAGCGACTAAAGAACCTGCTGCTGATCCACGACCAGGACCTACAGGAATATTTTGTTCTCTGGCGAATCTGATATAATCCCATACAACAAGAAAATATGTAGGGAATCCCATTTGATCTATAACATTTAACTCATAGTCAAGTCTTTTTTTATAACTATCTGGAATATTATTAAAACAAGAAATATCTAATATTTCAAGAAGGCCATTGATAGTTATTTCCTTAAGATAATCGATTGGTTTATAACCCTCTGGTATAGGAAAGTTTGGCATCTTATAATTACCTAGAATTGAATATTCTTCTACCTTATTTGCTAATTTAACAGTGTTTTCTATAGATTCGTTTATAACTTGTCTGTCCAAATGATCGGTGAATAAACATCTCATTTCTTCCTCAGATTTTATATATTCAGTGCCTGTATATCTTAATCTTTTTTGATCACTAATTAATTTACCAGTTAAAACACAAATCAAAGCATCGTGCGCTTCAATATCATTTTTCGAAACATAATGAGCATCATTTGTAGCTATAATTTGAATATCAAGTTCTTTAGATATTTTAACTATTTCACTATTTACAATTCTATCTTCAATTGATCCATGATCTTGAATCTCAAGATAGAAATCATCATTAAAAATTTCTTTATACCAAGAAGCAATTTCTCTGGCGACATCATTTCTTCCTTTTAATATAGCCTGTGGAATTTCACCACCTAAACAAGCGGTCGAACAAATTAACCCTTCACTGTATTTTTTCAATAACGATTTATCTATACAGGGTCGTGAAAAGATACCTCTACCTCTAACACCATTCAAATGGCTAAGAGTTGTTAATTTAACAAGATTTTCATACCCAATTTGATTTTTCGCAACAACAACAAGATGATATCTTTTTTCCTTTTTCGGCTGAGGGTCATCAATAGAACCATTAATCACATACATCTCATTTCCAATAATTGGCTTTATATTTTCTGATTTACATAATTTTAATAACTCAATAGCACCATACATAACACCATGGTCAGTCAGCGCAAGGGCTGGCATTCCCAATTCTTTTGCTCGTTTAACCATTAATGGTAGCTGACTCGCTCCATCAAGAAGGCTGTAATCACTATGGTTATGAATTGGGACAAATGTCATAAGTAGACAGCGGATAACGCTGCATATAGTGTAACCGCAACTCAAGACTCCACATAAAGTGGTTTAAGTTTTAAAACGTGAATTCAGTTTTCGGACTATTTTTAAAAACCTCAGCAGCATTTTCAAATTTACTAGCTACTTGAAGTAGTTTCGCTTCTTCAAAAACATTTCCTATCAGCTGCAACCCGATTGGTAAACCTGATTTATCAAAGCCACAAGGCAAACTTATAGCTGGCAAACCAGCCAAGTTAGCGGGAATTGTTAGCAAATCTGATAAGTACATCGACATAGGGTTATCAACATTTTCACCTGATCCAAAAGCCGTAGTTGGAGAAGTTGGAGCCAACAAAATATCAACTTTCTTGAAAGCTTCATCAAAGTCTTTTCGAATCAAAGTTCTTACTTGCTGTGCTTTCTTGTAGTAAGCATCAACATAACCAGCAGATAATGCGTAAGTTCCTATAAGAATTCGGCGTTTAACTTCGCTTCCAAAACCTTGTGCACGACTTTTTGAAGTCATTTCTATGAGAGATTTTTCATCATCAGAGCGAAATCCATATTTGACACCGTCATATCTAGCTAAATTAGCTGAGGCTTCAGAAGGTGCAATTACGTAATAAGTCGCTATTCCATCATTAAAGCGAGGACATGTAATATTGATAATTTCTGCACCTAAGTTCTCGAGCAGCAATGCAGAATTAAGGACAGACTCTTTAACATCAGCAGCTAAACCTTCATGCTGAAAACAATTGTCAATTAAACCAATTTTTAATCCACTAATTGAATCAGAAAGAGTCTCTAAATAATTAGGTACCGAAATATCAACTGTAGTTGAATCAAGATGATCTTTGCCAGAAATAACCTGCAAAATTTCAGCTGCATCAGAAACATTATTAGCGAATGGTCCAACTTGGTCTAAAGAGCTTGCAAAAGCTATTAAACCCCATCTACTTACCCGGCCGTAGGTTGGCTTCATTCCAACAACTCCACAAAAGGAGGCTGGCTGACGAATTGAACCGCCAGTATCTGAACCCAAAGATCCAAAACATAAACCAGCAGCAACTGAAGCGGCACTACCACCAGAACTACCACCAGGAACTTTTGTTATATTCCATGGGTTTAAAGTTGAACCAAATGCTGAAGTTTCAGTAGAGCTTCCCATTGCGAATTCATCCATATTTGTCTTTCCGATTAGAACCGCTCCTGAGTTCATAAGCCTTTCAGTAACAGTAGATTCATATGGCGGTACAAAATCACCCAAAATCTTGCTTGCACAAGTTGTTTTAATACCTTTTGTACAAAGATTGTCTTTAACAGCTAATGGGATTCCAGCTAAAGGTGGAAGTTTTTCACCAGAAGCACGTAAATTATCAATATATTCAGCTTTCTTTAAGGCTAGATCACTATTAACAGTCAAGAAAGTATTAAGTGTTGGATCTAATTTACTAATTCTTAAAAGTTTTTCTTGAACAATTTCCTTGGAGGAGATTTGACCACTTATCAATTTCTTACGTATGTCTGCAAAAGTCATTATTTATTTTTAAAAATTGAAATCAGGTTATGACGTTAGAGGCTCATTACGTCTACACCTAATTAAACTATGATTTAGTGCCTGCGGTGACTCTGCTTTAAGATCCTCGACAAAACCTGTTAACCTTAGCTTTAAACTACGACGAGTAAGGAAAGGGCCGAACCAATAAATTACGTCAGGTTGATTTGTTTCAACCTTTGCCCACCAGGCCAAGCCAATACTATTGCCTAAGCTTCGAAGAGCCCTAATGGGACCCATAAGTAAAGTGCATTTAATTTATTATACTTTCATTCCTATATGTTTATCAAATAAAAGCCAATATTATGTTCACTTGATGATGAAACATATCTATGTTGAACAGAATTGATACGTATAAAAGAGAGTGAGAAAAGTAATTAATAATTTAATTTAATTATGTAGTAAAACAAAATATAATTAAACTATAAAGGATACAAGGTGCTTTCTAAGTTGGAATTTAAATAGTTTATTTGTTTATTTCAGTTGCAATCTGAGGTTTTAATAATCTAGGAGATGGATCTTGACCAGATATTGAACGCATCCATCTACATCTAGCTACTTCATATAAGAAAATAGATGTTGCAACAGATGCATTGAGACTTGTAGTTACACCCTTAAGAGGAATCCTTACTAGCTGATCACACAACCTTCTAGTAATTAGAGAAATGCCTTTATCTTCTGAACCTACAACAACAACTAAGGGGCCTTGAGGATTCATTTCAGATAATGTTGAAGGCCCTTCTTCTGCAAGGCCCACAATCATATAGCCTTCATCTTTTAACTTTTCAAGAGACCTATTTAAATTAACTACTCTTGCTACCGGCAAGTGTTCCAACGCTCCTGCAGCAACTTTTGCGACAGATCCAGTTAATCCTGCACTACGTCTTTGAGGAAGTATCAAACCTTGTGCACCAAGCGCTTCGGCAGACCGAATTATTGCTCCGAGATTTTGTGGATCAGTTAATCCATCTAAAGCTAAAAGCAATGATGAATCTCCAAAAGGTTTGCAAGCCTTTATTAAATCCATCAAATTAAGTGTTTTTGATGCTGCAATTTGTAAAACAATTCCTTGATGAACTGCTCCATTTGTGATTTGGCCAAGCCTGGACCAAGAAACTTCTTCAACCAACACTCCAGAAGCTTTTGAATCTTTAAGTAGTTGATAAAACTTTGGTGAACTTTTTAATTCAGATGTACACCAAATACGATGAATAGCTCTTCCACTCAGAAGAGCCGCTTCTGTTGAATGACGCCCCCAAATCAAATCATCACTTAAAGTTTTAGAGAAGCTTTCTGAATATGAAATAGGTTCTTTTGCTCCTCCTCTTATATCATTTTTATTTACCTGGTAATTACGACTTCGATAAGAAGGATTTGCATCTTTTCTTTCTAACCGACCAGTTCCTTTGTAATTTGATGTTAATTGACTATTGTTTCTAGATTTGTCAACGGATTGATTCTCAAATGAATATTGATTTGCCTGATCTGATGAAAAACGGTTGTCTTTGTTATTTGTTCTTCTTCTATCATTAAAGTTAGAATTTTTGGAATCATTACCTGTTCTAGGATAATTACTACTTCGTTTGTTAAAGGAGGAGTCTTTGGAATTCATCTTGTCTTTATTAAATCGATAACTCATTTTTAAAAAACTATTTACTAGTTAATAGGTTGATCAAGGAGATCAAATAAATCGGCAAGTCGTTTAGGATTTTTCAAAAACAACCATCCAACAATAGTCTCAAATCCGGTTGCAATTGCATATGTGGCTGCATCTACATTTTTAGGACCTTTCCCTGCCTTGTTTCTGCCTCTTCTTAGGAAATCCTTTTCAATATCGGTAAGGAATGGTTCTAAACTTCTAATCACTCTGGCTTGATTTGAAGCATTAACCTCATTAACTACGGCATTGTGTAGATCCTTAGACCGCATTGGACTAGTGCAATAGCGCAACCTTTGATGCATTTCCCAAACGGCGTCTCCCAACCAGGCAAGTTGCAAGGGTCCCAGACTATCTGGAGAGATGGATGATTTATACGAGCGAATCCAATCAGTCAATCTGATAATTTAGAAATTGCAGAATTTAGATCAGGTGCCAGATGAAGGAATTCTGACAAACGAACAAGTTTAATTGTTTGAACAACTCTTGGATTACCAATAACACTAAATGCTCTTTTTGACTTAGCACATTTCTTAACTGCTTGAACCATTGCTCCTAACCCACAAGAATCAATGAAATCGATATTACTTAAATCAATAACTACAGATAGT
>CESQ01040706.1_pt1 | contig 10373 bp, 10 predicted proteins | sample 361401 | NCBI WGS metagenome assembly CESQ01 (sample SAMEA2622119, study PRJEB7988) | marine metagenome | isolation source: saline water (ENVO:00002010), including | reverse complement strand
GTGAAAATATATTTCAATTTAACCTCCAAGTTGCTTTCTTATTTCTTTTAAATCTTCCCATGTATCTTTTTTTAATTCCTTATTATTGATTAAAATTTCGGGCTCATATAAAACTCTACATTTTTTTGGAGTAAAATCATTGGGTGTATTAAAATCAAACCATTTTCCTCTTAGTGACATTGAAGATAAGTCAGTGGCTAATAACATCTTAATACAAAAGTTAGACATAATTATAATAAATTTAGGATTAACTATTTCTATTAGTCTATAATTTACTAATTGAACTTTATTTAGAAATTCATCGTCATCTAAATTTTCAAGACCTTTAGGAATGTAAGATGCTAAACTGATTTTAGATCTATCTAGATTGATAGATGAAAGCATTTTGTCAAATAACTCTCCTGCATTACCATCTATAATCTTTTTATCTATATCATTGCATTTTCCAAAAAAAAATAAAATTTTAGAATTAATACTTCCTTCGATTAACTTTGAATTAAAATTGAAATTTTCACTTAAATACTTTTCTAATTCCTCTAATGTCTTTGCAGAGTTTAAATCAATTTTTAGAGAGATATTTTTTTGAGTAACTAATGCGTTAATTTCACTTTTTGTTTCTTGAATTTTATATTCATTTAAATTCATCAATTCCAAAAGAATATTTTTTTGATAATGTCTAATTTCCATGCTTAAACTGGTATTCTATATTTCAAATCTTATACTTTTTTTAGTATTAAATGTATTTGCCAATGGAGCGCAATTACAAAATAATTCATCTAATCAACTTTTAAGCTCTATATATGCAGATTATAAAAATGATTTTATAACTTGGAAATCCTTACCTAAATACCCAAACTTTATAGAAAAAGATGATTCTTTAATAAATCAAATTATTACAGGAGAAGATCATGAAATTAATAAAATTCAGCCGAAATCAATATTTGCTTTAGATTTGATAAAGTCTCTAGAACAAATTAAAAAAGGCGAATGTAAAAGTATAGATAATGATAACTCATATTACTTATTTGAGGATTCTTTAATAAAAAGCTTCAATTTTTGGGTTAGTTATTGTCAAAATAAAATAAATTTAAAAATTTTAGACACCATAGATAAAAGATTTAAAAATATTGCAATTATTAATAAGTTATATTTATACTTTAATGAAGACAATTTTAATGAAATAAAAAACCTTCATAAAATAATAACACAAGACAGTATATTTCAATCTGATATTAACTCTAAGGAATTAGTCTTAATTAAAAATATTTTTGAGTCTAAACAATTAGTATTTCCAGTAGAAGATTCATTAAAATTTGAAGACTCTCTAAACAGTCTTACATTTAATCTAGATAAAAATTTTAAGGTAGATAATTATATTGATATTTTGCACATGCAAGTTTATCAAACAAGCATTTATTATTTCTATGCTAAGGAATATAAAAAATCTTTAGTTCTTTTGTCATACTTAATCAAAAATGATTTAAAAAATAAAGATTATTATCTTTATAAAAAAACTTCATTTATGGCAGAGTTAAATCCAAATATAGAAATATTAAAATCAATTGAAAATTTAAATTTTAAGAATATCAATTTTCATTTTTTTAAAGATTATCTATTTTTATCAACAGCTACAAATTTTGACTACAACATACATAAATTGATAGAATATTATTACAATATAACCACCTATAATGAATGGCAAAAAATTGAATTAGCAATGATAATTGCAATTGAGCTTTACAGTCATAATAACAATATAGATGCTTTAAAGTTTATCAATGAATGTTGCTTAGAATATATTAAGATTTCAAATGACCCAATTCACTTATTTAAATATGGCATTCTTTTAGAGCGGAATGGTGAAATAAAGAAATCTGAAACGGTAATTCAAAAAAGTATTGATATTTCTGAAGGAAGTTATCCGTATATCCTAAATTATCTTGCTTATATATGGGTTGATAACAATAGGAACTTAAAAAAAGCAGAAAAAATGCTCCTCCAAGCCGTAAATGACTCTGAGTATCAAGATGGAGCTATTTTAGATAGTTTAGGTTGGCTTTATTTTAGAAAAAATGAAATTGAACAAGCAGAAAAATGGATATTAAAAGCTTATAAAATGGAGCCTTCTGAACCAGAGATAATTGACCATCTATCTCAAATTTATTCAATACAGGGTAGAGATAAGGAAGCAAAGTTTTTAGATAATAAGATTTTATTATTTCATAAAGACTATTTTAAATTTAACGAGGTTCTTGAGAGAAATTGATGTCTACTAAGTTAGTTTCACCTGCTAAAATTAATATTACTTTAAAAGTGATAGGTTTTGATAAGAATTTATCTAAACATAAACTATCCTCAAAAATTGTATTATTAAAACTTTCAGACAATATAAAGATTTCTAGTTCTAATAGGCTTTCCGTAAGATACTCTAATAATAAAAAAAAAATTAATATTCAAAATGACATTATAAAAAAAACAATAATATATTTTGATAAAAAATACGGTACTAACTCTAAATTTAATATATTAATAAAAAAAGATATACCTATCGGTTATGGATTAGGTGGTGGTTCATCTAATGCAGCTACAATTTTAAAATTTCTTTATAATCATCATAACATTAATTTTATTAACTTTGATGTAGATGCACCTAAAATAGGATCTGATGTTCTGCTCTTTAAGGATACTTATCCAAAAATAATTGATGGATTAGATAAATATAAGAAAATTTACATAAAAAAACCAAGATGGAAAAAAATATTTTTGATATTCCCACAAAAAAAAAATATAACCAAAAAAATATTCAATATTTATAAAAAAAATAAAAAGGACCAAAACACGCAATCTTTTTTTGAAAATGATCTTGTAATTTCATCAATGATATTTAATAAAGAATTTAAAAATTTGTATTATTTCTTATTAACAAAGAAGAACAAATTTGAACTCAAAGGAATGAGCGGTAGTGGTTCTTCTATTTTCATTTCCTTCAAGTCAAATAATGCTGAAAAGACCATATTAAATGATATTCGTAGTAAATATCCCTTAGTTAGAATTGAAAAATCCTATTATTTCAGTTAAATTCTTCATTCTTAATGGGGCGTAGCCAAGCGGTAAGGCACCGGTTTTTGGTATCGGCATGCGTAGGTTCGAATCCTACCGCCCCAGCCATCTTCTAAATAAGTTATATGAATAATCAATTATTACTCTCACTTAAGGAAGCTATCGTTAGCTACCATAAACAAGAAATTTTTAATAATTTAGACCTTAACATACATCGAAAAGATTTTATTGCCTTAGTAGGAAAGAACGGTGTAGGAAAAACTACATTGATGAATGTTATATCCGGTAAACATGAGTTAGATAATGGAGAAATTTGGAGTGTAGATAACATCTCTATAAGGTATTTTAGTCAAAATTTATATTTTAATAATGAAAATCAAACTATAGAAAATGAAATTATTTCAAGTTTAGATGATAAAAATGATGATTATCAAATTGATATTTTTTGTAATTATTTGAAATTAGAAAAAACTTTAATTATTAAAAACTTATCAGGAGGCCAAAAAAAAAGAGTAGGATTAATTAAGACTCTTATAAATAAGTCCGATATATTATTACTTGATGAACCAACTAATCATTTAGATTTAGAAACAATTATTTGGCTTGAAAATTATTTGCAAAGACTTGATTGTGCAATTTTATGTGTTAGTCATGATAAACAATTTCTAAAAAATTTTACAAATAAGGTTTTTTGGATTGATAGATCTAAAATTAAGATTAATCATAATGGGTATGCTAATTTTGATAATTGGTCTAAACTTTTATTATCTCAAGAAGAAAGAGAGCTCCAAAATAGAAAGCAGTATGTTAATATAGAAGTTAATTGGGCAAATAAGGGAGTTAAAGCAAGAGTAAAAAGAAATATCCGTAGATTAGATCAAGCAAGAGAGCTAAAAGAAAATTTAGAAAAAGATATTAGTTCTTTTAAACAAGCAACTAAAAAAATTGATTTGAAACTTGTAAAAGATAATAATAAAAATTTTCGACATGTAGCTGAATTTCATAATGCATCTTTTAGCTATGAAGGCTCTCAAAATAACTACTTACTCAAAGATTTTAATTTAAAGATTAATAAGAAGGATAGAATTGGACTATTAGGATCTAATGGATCTGGAAAATCTACATTTCTAAAAGTTTTAATTGAGGAAATAGCACTTACAGAGGGTTCATTAAAAATTAGAAAAGAACTTGAGTTCTCATATTTTGACCAATTAAGGAATGACCTTAAAGATAATTATCCTATAAAAAAAATTCTTGTACCTTCTGGAGGTGATTATCTAAAAGCAAATCAAAAAGAAAGACATGTTTGTAGCTATTTAAAAGATTTTCATTTCGATCCTTCAAAATCTAATGATCCAGTAAGTAGCTTATCTGGTGGCATGAAAAATCGTTTACTGTTGTCTAAGGTCTTAGCTAATCCTAAAAGTGGTCTTATCTTAGATGAGCCAACAAATGATTTGGACAATGATACTTTAGATCTAGTAGAGTCCATTTTATCTCAATATAATGGAACATTGATAGTTGTTTCACACAACAGAGACTTTTTAAATAAATTAGTAAATAAAATCTTATATTTTAAAGGTAATGGAGAGATCATAATATTTAATGGTGGCTACCATGATTTTTTAGAAAAAAAAGAAGATATAATTTTTGAAAAAAAATCTTCAATTAATTCATCAAAAAAAGAACTATCTTTTAAAAAGACCAAGCAACATAAAGAAAGAAAAAAACTTACATTTAAACTTCAATTTGAATTAGACAATTTACCTAGCCAGATAGAAAATCTAAGAAATAATCTTACAAAACTTGAAAAAACCATTTCTGATCCTTCTTTATATGAAAAAAATAATAGTTTATTTATAGAAACTTCTCAAAAAATAGGATTGCTTCAATTAGAATTACAGGAAAAGGAAGACAGATGGTTGGAATTAATGGAGTTTGAGGGATCTAATGAATTATCTTAACCAGGTAAATAAGATTATAGAATTTTCTAATCTTGAAAACATTCTTGAAATTTTATCAATTGATAAGAAAGATATTTACTTCATTGGTGGTGCAACTAGATCAATTTTAAATGATGTATATGATAATAGAGATATAGACTTAGTCATTCCTGATCTTCAAGACAATATGATAGAAGAAATATCTAACAATTTTAAAACAAAGTATTTTCAAGGATATAAGAGCCTTGCTATTTCAGATAATAACTTCGAGTATCAAATTAACTCTTTCAGAAAGGATACCCATGCTTCAGGAAGACATACAAAGGTTGCTCAGGCAAAAACGCTTGAGGAGGACTCTAAGAGAAGAGATTTTACTTTTAATAGTGTTTATATAAACCTTTTAGGAAATATTTTTGATTTTTATGATGGTGTGTCCCATTTTAAATCCTCATACGTAAAGTTTATTTTTGATCCAATTGAACAAATACAAAAAGACTATTTAAGAGCTTTGAGATACATAAGATTTCTCTCTTTATTTAAAAATACTAAGACAAGCATTGAGGATGTTGATGCTATAATTCTGCTTTCTAAAAATATAACTGAATTTGTTAAAGATAATAAAATTTCTCAAGAACTTAAAAAAAGTTTGGCGATGCCATATCCAGAAAATACTAAAAATTTTCTAAAAAAATATAAAGAATTAAATATTTTTTTAGACTACTTATAGTTTGAAATTATTTGTGTTGCTATGATAGCAACAGAAGTTGCTAAATTTAAAGAACGAGTTTTATTATTCATTGGAATAGTAATCTTTTCGATGATTTTTTTGTGAATTTCATTTGGAACTCCAGATGTCTCACTGCCAAATATAATCACATCTGAGTTGCTATATTTGTAATCATAAAAACTTTTTGTCACTTTTGTTGTTGCTAGAATCATTCTCTTTTTATTTGTAATGCAATAGCTTTCAAAATTTTTCCAGTTTTCGTGTTTGATGATTTCACAATAATCAATATAGTCCATGACAGCACCTTTAAACCTTTTATCAGTCATAGAAAAAGTGAGAGGTTTAATAATATGTATTGGAAATTCAAGGCATGCAGCAGTTCTGATTACAACACCAAGGTTTTGAGGCATATCAGGCATATAAAGACAAATTTCAAATTTATGCGTCATGATGACTACTACTTATGCTACATCTTACTAATAAAATCTACCTAGATTTAAATAGTAAATGTCAGAAAATAATAAACCAAGAAGAGATTTTATAAAGCTTTCAGCTATGACTTTAGGGGGCGTAGGGGCTGCAAGCCTAGCAATTCCTTTTATTTCAAGTATGAATCCTGGTAAGGACACTCTTGCTTTAGCATCAACAGAAATTGATTTATCACCTTTAGAAGAAGGACAAAGCCTTACGGTTATATGGAGAGGGAAACCAATTTTTATTAAGCACAGAACCAAAAAAGAAATTGAGGATGCTAAGAGCACTCCTTTAACTGATCTAATTGATGTTGAGGAAGACTCAGCTCGAGTTCAAAATGACAAATGGTTAATTGTCTTAGGTGTTTGTACCCATCTCGGATGTGTTCCATTGGGACAGAAAATTTCTGACACTAAAGGAGATTATGGTGGATGGTTTTGTCCATGTCATGGATCTCATTATGATACTTCAGGTAGAATAAGAAAAGGCCCTGCTCCTACTAATCTCCCAGTACCCCCATATGTTTTTTTATCAGACAGTAGAGTAAAGATAGGATAAAAATTTTATGAGTTCTAATGATCCACAAGGTTATAAAAAAACTTTAAATTCTCCCTACACAGGCTTTAAAGGTTGGATAGATTCTAGACTTCCTTTAATAAGAATGATGGAGGCAGAATATTTGAAGTTTCCAGTTCCAAAATCTCTAAATTATTTTTGGTCATTTGGTGGTATTGCAATGTTTTGTTTAATTGGGTTAATTTTGACAGGAATTTTTCTAGGTTTTCATTATAAACCTTCTGCTGATGAAGCTTTTGACTCTGTTGAAAGAATTATGAGGGATGTAAGTTTTGGATGGCTAATTAGATATCTTCATGCAAATTTAGTCTCATTCTTCTTTATAGCTACTTTTATTCATATTTTCAGAGCACTATATTTCGGCTCATATAAAGCACCTCGTGAATTAGTTTATATCTTTGGATTGACTATGTTTATGCTAATGATGGCTACTGCATTTTTAGGATATACCCTTCCTTGGGGGCAGATGTCTTATTGGGGAGCAACAGTAATAACTAATTTGTTTTCTGCTATTCCTGTTGTAGGAGATGCTATTTTAAAATTATTACTCGGTGACTTTACTGTTGGTGATGCAGCTCTTAACAGGTTTTATGTTCTTCACTGGCTTTTAGCTTTTGCCATTGTCGGTTTAGTTGTTTTTCATGTGATAACTCTTCATATGACTGGTTCAAACAATCCTTCAGGCTCAGAACCACAAAGTTGGGATGAGACTGTCAGCTTTCACCCTTACGTTACAATTAAGGATTTAAATGCAACTATCTTTTTCTTCATAATTCTTGCTTTCGTACTGTTTTATTATCCAAACATATTAGGACACTCTGATAATTACATAAGAGCAAATCCTATGGTAACTCCTGCACATATTGTTCCCGAATGGTACTTTTTACCTTTCTACGCTATTCTTAGAGCTATTCCGGACAAACTTGGCGGAGTGTTAGCAATGTTTGGATCTATTCTTGCACTTGGGCTACTGCCATGGTTAGACACCTCTAAAGTCAGATCGTGCTTATTTAGACCTGTCTGGAGAATATGTGTTCTTTTATTTGCTGTAAATTTTTTAGTTTTAATGTACATGGGGGGTAAGCCTGCAGAGGGAATTTATGTCATAATATCCAGAATTGGAACTGCATACTGGTTTTTATTTATATTTGTACTCGCACCTCTTGTTGGTTTCTTAGAAACACCACGACAACCACTCACCATTACTAATTATTTAAAGACTAAAAAGGCATAATTTGAAATATTTTCTATTAATTATTATCTCTTTTTTTAGCTTAAATCTCAATGCGGCAGGCTCAAAAATAGATATCCCAAAGTATGATTGGTCTTGGAAAGGTTTTTTTGGAACCTATGATAGAGCTTCAGCTCAAAGAGGTTTAAAGGTTTACAGAGAAGTTTGTGCTGGCTGTCATTCTATGAATTTAATTGCATACAGAAATTTAGAAGATCTAGGGTTTAATCAAGATCAGATCAAAGCAATTGCATCTGAATATCTTGTACCTGATGGACCTAATGATGAAGGCGAGATGTTTGAAAGAGAAGCTATCCCTGCAGATAAATTTGCAAACCCTTATCCAAATGTTCAAGCTGCAAGAGCAGCAAATAATGGAGCATATCCACCAGATTTATCCTTAATTGTTAAAGCTCGCCCTAAAGGCGCTGATTATCTAAAAGCTTTACTTTTAGGATATATAGAAGCCCCTAGTGATAAGAAAGTCCCTGAAGGGCAGTATTATAATAAATATATGGAGGGGAACCTAATTGCTATGCCTTCCCCCCTTTCTGATGGACTGGTCGATTATGATGATGGAACTGAAGCATCTATTGATCAAATGGCAACCGATGTGACAACATTTTTAGCTTGGGCTGCAGAACCAAGTTTAGAAGATCGAAAAAGAATAGGCCTAAAAGTAATTTTATTTTTGATTGTTCTTTTTGTACTAGCTTATATTTCTAAACAAAAAATTTGGAGAGACGTAAAATATTAATTATACATTAAATAAGAAATGCATAATATCTCCATCTTTAACCTCATATTCTTTTCCCTCTAGTCTGAGTTTTCCTTTTTCTTTGGCTCCACTTTCTCCATTATACTCTATGTAATCATCAAATGAGATTGTTTCTGCCCTGATAAAACCTTTTTCCATGTCACTATGAATAGTTCCAGCTGCATTTGGTGCCAAAGTTCCTTTCGTTATAGTCCAAGCTCTAAGTTCTTTTTCTCCAGCTGTGAAATAATTTATATAATTTAAAATCTCATACCCTTTTCTAATTACTCTTTTAAGACCAGTTTCAAAGAGGCCCATACTTTTTAAAAACTCTTGTTTTTCATTTTCATCAGATATTTGAGATATTTCAGACTCAATTTTTGCACTCACTAAGAGAACTTCAGCTTTATTACTTCTGGCATAATCATAAATCTTTTTTGTAAAATCATTACCAGATAAAGCAGATTCCTCATCAACATTACAAATGTAGACAACAGGTTTAATTGATATTAACTGATATGTATTCAAATAATCAATTTCAGCGTTTTCTAAATTATCTATCAGTTTTTTTTCAATTGAAATAATATCAATTGCTTTTTCAATAATTTGAACTTTCTTTTTATCATCATCAGTTTTTTGTACTTTTTTTAGTTTCTGATAATTTTTCTCTAGAATGTCCAAGTCTGATAGGGCAAGTTCCGCATTTATTATCTGAATATCTGTTAATGGATCTATTCTATTTTCAACATGCTGAATATCTGAGTCTTCGAAACATCTAACAATATGAAATAGAGCATTAACAGACCTAATGTGAGATAAAAAAGCATTCCCAAGACCTTCTCCTTTAGATGCCCCTTTAACCAAACCTGCTATATCTACTATTTCAAAAGCAGCTGGTATTATTTTTTGAGGATTACAAATGCTAGATATTTTTTTTAATCTATCATCGGGAACTCTTACTAAAGAGCTATTTGGATCAATGGTTGCAAATGGGTAATTTGCAGCCAATGCCTGTTCATTTTCACACAAAGCATTAAATAAAGTAGATTTTCCAACATTAGGAAGACCAATTATTCCACACTTCATCTAAATTCCTAAGTTTGACAAATGTTTAGACACAAAAATCTGCGCAAGGTTTAGATAAATTAATTCAAAAAGAGTATTCAAAGTTTTTTTTTCATCATCTTTGAAATTGCCTAATACATGCCTTGTTACTTTGTTTTTATCTCCAGGGTGGTCAATACCAATTCTTAATTTCCAATAATTATCACCGATTTTGTTTGATATACTTTTTAATCCATTGTGACCTGCATTTCCTCCAGAGTGCTTAATTTTAATTTCACCTAACTTCAAATCTAATTCATCATATAGGACAAATAATTCATCATTTCTGCTTAGTTTGGTAGTTTTAAGACTTAATACCCCATTACCTGATTCGTTCATATAGTTTTCTGAAAGAGCAATTTGACATTGAACTCCGTCTAGTTGAAAAGAATTTGAGAGTTTATAGTTTTTAAATTTTTTAGTATTTAGATTTAATCTATTAACAAGATATTGCCCTAAAAGTAAACCTGCGTTGTGTCGATTTTGATTATGCTTTAATGT
>CESQ01161655.1_pt1 | contig 10402 bp, 12 predicted proteins | sample 361401 | NCBI WGS metagenome assembly CESQ01 (sample SAMEA2622119, study PRJEB7988) | marine metagenome | isolation source: saline water (ENVO:00002010), including | reverse complement strand
TTGCATCTGTAGCTAGGTCAATATCCTTAGGAGACTTACCTAAAGCAAGATCTCTTACTGCACCACCAACAATGCGTATTTCATGTCCACCTCTATTAAAAATATTTGCTAGTTTTTTAAGTTCGTCAGTTATTTCGAACTTTTTTTTTAATTCAAGCTGTTCATCATCAAAAAGATTTCTTCCTTTTTGTAGAACATTTTGCCACCAGCTTTGTGGATCTTGTGTACTTTTTCTTCTTGCTACACTTATATTTGACTTAGGCTTATCAGGTGCATTCTTTCCACCCCAATTAATATGCTGTCCAATACTACCTGGCTTATTAGTTGTAGGTACATTTTCTCCAATTATGCCTTTGTTATAATTCTGTGCAATCTTACCTAGTGTATCTCCACTTTTTACAGTGTAAGTTGATCCTCCAGGTAGATTAATTGTTTGCCCAGGAAATATTTTATTTGGGTCTGCAATGTTACTTGCTTTTGCTAATTGTGAATAATTTACTTTTTGTCTTATTATCGGACTAGGTACTTGATTAGTTGGTCTTGTTGTGGTTGTTATAGTTTGAGGATTATCTATTGTATCATAGTATCTAGGTGGATTTACATCTTTGTATTCTTTCTCAAATGATTTTTTAGTTGCTTGTACACTTTGACTGTATTGGTTTGCACTTTTATTTTTTCCTTTAATAGCACCTGGTCCTCCGTTATAACCACGAAATGCTTGTGCATCATTTTTTGCACCATAGAAATCTTTTTGAGCTTGATAATATCTCAATCCAACTTCAGTGTTTATCTTAGGATCTTCTAGGTCATCCATTGTATAGTTTGTCTTGTACAATCTGTTAACATCTTGTAATGCTGGCTTTCTAACTTGAAATAAGCCATATGCTTTGTTTTTACGATTCTGATCACCAACTACATTTTGCCTAAATCCACTTTCTTGCTGTGCAAGAGCCATTGCTGTACTTGTATCAATACCAAGTCCATTGGCTATATCGGCAATAGTTGTCTTTAACGAGTTCATGCTTAATGCTTCATTTACATCTGTATCTTCAACAGGAAATTCTTTGTTGGGTGTTTTAAAATCCTGTTTTCTCATAACAGTTTTAGCGATCAAATCCAACTCATTGTTCTTATCGTCCCATTGTAATACAAATGGTAAGTTAATATTTGTTTGCAAATCTTTCATTACGGCTTGGCTATTAGGACCCATTTGTGCAATAGGTTTACCCCAACGCTTGTATTCTTGTTTAAATAATCTTGTCAGCTCACTCATCGTAATAGGCTTTTGGTTACGCACATCATTTACTCTATCCATAAAATGTCTAGTAAATTCTACATCAATACCAACTTTGCCAAACAGTCTATCTGCAAACTTTTCTAATTGTGCTACATCAACTTTTTGTATACCTTCGCTCATATTCAATACTTTATTAATTACTTGCTTATTACCCATTGTAGCCCTTGCTGTCTTTTGTTTTGAACCGTCATAACGATTTTTATTTCCGACACTAAAACCAGCCATACTTGCTGAATTTGATTTTGTATATCCAGTTTCTGGTGATCCTTTTACAGTAGTTGTTATGCCAGTATTATTTTGAGTTGCTTGCTGATACCCTGGTGTGCTATCAGGTCTAAATGTTTGTGTTGCTTGAAAGCCACCAACTTGAGGAGTACTAATACTTCTTACACGACCACTACGATCTTTTACAACTGTGCCTGCATCACTTCGTGTAGTTATTCTATTTGCTTTTTTGTTCACAGTAGTTTGTACACCTGTGTTAGGATTAGTTGTATTAACTTCTGCTTCTCTGAGATAAGGCAAGTCAAACCAATGTTTAAACCATTCCGGAGATCCGATTTCTAAGCCTTTCTTCTTTTCTAGGCGTCGACGTGCGGTGCCAGTGACACTCATATTTTCTTTAAGTTCGTCTGGCAACATTGCCAAAGCGGCGGATCTTAAATTACTATTTCCTTTTGTCATTACTCGTAACAGGTCTGCTTTCTCTTTCATATAAACTTTAGCAAACTTAGGATCATTCTGCATAATATCTTTGCCATTGCTTATCAAGTCAGCATACTTAATTGTTTGTGCTTCAGCACTAACACCTGCTAGTTTATCTCTATCAATACCTTTTCTTACTGCTCTGTTGCCATCTTCTGGTTTGCTTACATCTGTAAGTTCAACAACCAGTTTAGCAATGCGAGGACCAAATTCTTTTATTATATCAGCTGAAGTAACACTAGTATCTTCAACTGTGTCGTGTAACAATGCCGCGGCTTGCATGTCTTCATTTCCACCTGCACCTTTTACTATACGTCTAACTTCATCTAAATGCACATAGTAAGGATCGCCTGTGTACTTGCGTTTGTGATCTTTGTGTGCTTGTTGAGCAAACATTTCAGCACGTTGTACAGTTGTTAGTTCATCATCTTCAGTAACACCAAATTTACTTGGAGTTGAACCAATTGGGTTACTGTCTTTTTCTAAATCACTGAGACGCTTTTCTAATTGATCTACTTTCATAGTTAGTGCTTTATCTCTAAGTTCATTACTGTTATCGTTTTTAATACTAATAGCTTGTGAATCTTCAATGTCGGCAATAATAGCAGTTATTGGATCTTTTGCATGTGGAAACTTTATCATAAGATTGTTAATTGCTTTAACAGTTTTTGGATCCATGCCTTTTAGTATATCTTTTTTGTCTTCTGACTCTACCAATCCCAAGTTGAATGCTACATTAGGACTAGCACCCGCTACACCCAATGATTGTGGCTTTCCACTTTTGTTCATAGGAAATAATTTTTTAGCTTGTCTTTCAGTTTCACCTGGCTGAACATCAGGTGTAGTGTTTACACCTTTAACAATTCTTCCATCTTCTGCCAGCTCATTTATTTTCATTGTGGTCTTCCAAACGGATTTTTAAAGTTAGTACGTTGTGTAAGTGGTGCTGGAGGCTTAACTGCATTACGTGAAATACCTGCCGCCTTGCTTAGTTTATCTGCATCTTGCCCTATACCGTCAACTGTGTCACGCATTTGTTTATTAACAATATTCATCATATCAACACTGGGTTTTTGATCTATTTTGCTTTTATATACCATATGTTGTGCTTGCTTATACAAAGCCGCATCTTTCTTAGATATAGGTAAATTACTTTTACTTTTATCAAATCCGGTTATCTCAGTTATCTTCATGGTGTCACCAATGTTAATAGTTGCAGTATCGCCTGCGGGTTAAGTGTTTGTCTGTTTGCTGTTAAACTTTGTACGCCTCTTCTCATCAAATCAGCATCTTCAGGTCTAATATTTTGTCTGCTCTCTAATTGTTGTATATAGCGGAAAACTTTGTCTGTGTCAATGGGTAATTCTTCTTGCTGTTCATTTTCTTGCTGTATGTTTCTACTTCTAGTACCGCCTTTTTTACGAATTGCTTGTAGATCATCTAATGCTTTAATAAGTGCTCCAAGTTTAGTTGTGAGAACCTTATTACTGTTTAATTGATAATCTGCAAAACGCATGCCATCAGTGCCTTGTTTCATTCTACCAAGTAGTTCTGTTACACTTTGCACTAAATTTTGCATAAGTCCGTCTATGCTCATAGTTCCATATCCAGGAACTGCTACTGTGCTTTTCATTGGTTCATCTTTGTCGAAGTCGTATAGTTCTTCTGTGTAAATGTCTTTGTATGTCACTTTAGGAAACTTTCTTACTAGGTCTAATAGTTCATCAGCATCGATGCTCACTTTAAACACTTCTACATTATCTCTTGTATTCATTGCTACTAGCCATCTGTGATGTCCGTCAATGATGTAGTTGTCTTGACTGGCAATTACTGGCTTTTTAGGTGTGCCTGCTTGCATTTTATTTAATTGTTTTTCGACACCTGCTTTACTAAACTCGCCTTGTGTTGCTTTAAGTTGGCTAGCTGGCATAGTTTGTTTAATAAACTCCGCACCATTGGCTTTCAAGTAATCAATAAACTCAGGATAGTCTTTTGTAGCTACTTGTGGCATCTCACTACGTTTGATACCTTTAGTATCTGCACTATCTGGCTTTTCAATTTTAAGTTCTCTGATTCCTGCTATAGGTTTTAATGCACCGCCTTGTACTGCATTAGCACCAGTGCCTGGTCCATCTTGTCTACCATATGGCATACCTTGTTTCATAGCTTTGATTTTGCGTTGCTGATTGCCTTTTTTGTAATCTTTGTATTGCTGTGTATTGGCAATGCTGGGTGTGTTTGCCATTTTAGCATCCATCTTGTTGTGAAACTGGGTCAATGCTCTAGCACTTGTTTCAGCACCTTGTACTGCTTTTTTAGTCAGTTCTGGAGTAAACTCTTTAAGGTTCATACTACCACTTTCTACAAGACCAATAACGTGCTTTATGCTTAGGTCCTGGATTATCACAGTTGTGTCTAGCTCTAAAGCTTCTGCGTCTAGCAGGGTTTGATTTTTTAATACGCATGTTAGGATCACCAAAGTTGACTTTTACTACGTTTCCTTTTGGGTTCTTTACATATACTTTAAACTTTTTAACATCACCACGCATTGGCTTGTTTAGTTTAACCTTACGTCCTTGGTATTCAGCTTCAAATAAATCAGCATATCCTAAGTAACCATATTCTTCGTGGAAGTCTTGATTGTCTTCAAGTGTTACTTCATTAATTAACTGTTCATATCTCATAAAAAAAATCCTTGATAAATGTTACTTGTATTTACCAAGGATTAATCATTTAGTTGCTGTTGAAATTATGCGTTTGTAATTTCAATAGACTCGTTGACTACTGCGCCTGTAGTATTCCAAGCCACTTTGTCACCAGTTGAAAACTGTGTGCCTGTGCCTGCTTCTACAGTACAAGTTCTACCTGAAATTTTGCTTGCATAGTAAGTACCTGCGGCACTATCTGCAAGTGCAATTCTTACTTCACCTACGCCAGGTGCACCTGTAACCATTTTACATACTGCGGTTGTTCCACCTACTGTACATGAAAATCGCTTGCTACCTTTTTGCTTTACAATAAAGCCTGCGCCTGCGCCTGCACCAACATCTGCTGATACGGAAATTTGCTGACCACCACCTGATGTATCACCAAAGTTTCTACTATTGATAGGTCTTCCCATTTTGTTTCTCCTTTGACGTTCTAAGTCTACGGGGTTGGATCCCCATAAGAAGCATATTGCCTCACAATTATTTATGGCAGTATGGGAGAATATTTTGTCTATAATGGTCATACAGTTGTTTATTAGCTAAGTTTTTGTGTTTAGCTTCGACCATAATATCAAACTCGGGTGCAAAACTCAATGCCCAATCGTTGCAAGCATGATTCCAACACATATCACTGTGTGCTCTTAGTTTTGCTTTTTTGTAACCTTGATGTAACAGTTGTTCCATATTAGGTTTTTCATATGGACTCTGTTCGGGTATATAAGTTTCTTTAGATAAGCTATAATGCATTGTAGGACGTACACCACGCCAGCTATCAATAACTCTTTTAATCCTATCGTCATTTGGTTCAATGTATTCACCTGTTTTAACCCAATGGTGATGTATGTCTACAACTAGACCACAATGTCCAGCAAGTTCGAGCGAGGCTTCGAGTCCCCAGGAGTTTTCGTCGTTTTCGATTGTGATTGTGTTTCGTGCTTCGGGCGTGAGCCTGTTGAGGCACTCTTTGATCCCGGCTGGACCTTTCTTGCCTGAGATGTGTACATTGATTTTAAAATCTTGGAATTGTTTACCGAACCCCATCCACCTTGCGATATCCACATGATATTCAAACTCCTCTATACTTCTATTTACAATATCATCGTCAATAGATGCCAAAACAGTAAACTGCCCAGGATGCATAGACAAGCGAACATCAAGCTCACGTGCAGTCGCACCCACTGCTGAATAAAGTTGTTCTGCTCTTTTTCTGACATCCGGCTTACGCCAAAAATAACTCCAGTCATGCTGAGTATAAGCAGGCAACTGATTAGATCCAAGGCGGACCATTCGTAAAGCATCAGTTAAACTTCCTACATACTGTACAAGTCTCAAAGCCGCCGCACCGTTGTGTTCCATAATATCCCACAAACGTTGTTCTGCTACTTCTCTTGTTTGTCTGTTTAGCCATGTAATTGTTGTGCATTTTTCCGTTAAAGGTCGTTGCAGTTCTTCAAGGACTTTTTTCTTCTGTGTTTGATCCGGGTGTAGATACTTACAAGCAAACCCCAACCGTCCAATCATAATACGCACTCCGTAAAATTATACTGTTTATAATATAGCGTGAATACGCTGTTTTGTCAATTGAATTTTGTTATATTAGAGCTATAAAAGTCTAAAAGTTCTTTGTCAGTTGTTTCAGGCATACGTTTATATTCTGTAGGTAAGTCGTCCCAAGGACGCATTGCAGGGTGTGTTTTTTCGTTTATGCTCATCTTCAAACCATAACGAAAACCTTCTTGCATTTTTGACTGTATCCATTGATTGTGAGCTTGTCGTGCATATGCATCTTTGAGTATGTTTTTTGCTTCTACTGCTATTTGATAATCAGTTTCAAAAGGATGTCCAAAGTCTGCATTTGCTCTATATACATTACTAGTTTCAATTTGAAAGTCGTGTTCGCTTACACGCATGTAACCTTCTACAATTCGTTCAGCTTCTTCTTCAGTAAGATGTCTTACTAACGGAATAATATATAATAACTCTTCCGCCTGACTAGCCAATATAAAACTATTTGTTTCATCGTCACCCATTATTATATTGTCTGGTGATAACATATCCACAGTCATGTACCAACGCCTAATTTCTTTGGCGCTGAGTACTTGTGGTGTTCTTTGTAATATATAAAAGTCTTGCATATTATCCTAAGTTTCTTTTTGGTGGTGGAAGATCAGCTGGTTCATCAATTATTTCAACTTCTGTTCTATCCACACTAACTGTTGTTTGTGTTGTTTCAGTTGGCATACTTCCTGTCTGCTGTGGAACTAATACCGGTGGTGTATGTTTACTACTAGTACTATTTACATACAAACCAAACCATGCCGCTCCGGCACCTACAACTACACTTACTAATCCAGCTTGTGCGTTGTTTGGCTCAGGTAATGCCATAAACCATGTGCAAACTTCATACAGCAAATAAATGTACATGCTGATAAAAGCTCTTGGAAACAGCCGCCACCTACTGAAATATTCTGGGGCTATCCACCATACGCTATTTTGATTCATCTCTAACTCCTATACTCTAGTAGTATTTATTGAATTACAGAGATGTGGTCTATCTTTTTATACTCTCTACCGCCCCACCAGTTCACATATACAACTTCAGCATGATTAATTGGACCTTCTATTTCTCTGTGCCAAAAATCTATAAATTTATGTGTACGGGGGAATCTTGGAGTAACATCATGTAATTGCCATATAAATTCATTTAGCACATGAATATAATCTGGCATATGATAAACCACTTTAATTGTTACTAGTTGGTCTTCATCAAAGTATCTCATACTATTACTTAGTAAGAAATCTTACACTGCTGGTGTAAATGCGTTCCATCCACCACCTAAGTTTACAAACATAATAGGCTGAGCATCGGTTAGTGTAATTTGTTTTTGTGAACCCCAATACCACCAGTGTATAACAACATCAGGTGCACCTTCTACTATTTGATGAACATATATTGTCTTACCATCTAAATGGTATGCCCAACTAGGAAGTGAAATAGCGGCAGTTGCTCCTAGCTCATTTTTTAGCCAATATGCTTTAGAAGTGTATAGGTCTTCATCATAAGCATTATCTGGATTGCCATCACCTCTGTATAGATCTATGCTTTGATCGCCTTCTGGTGTGCCAAATCTTCCACGTGGTGTAAATCCTGCGGAGAGTGCTGTACAAGTTACAGTTAGGTTTTCAGTAACAGTACCACCAGCTACTAAATGACCTCCTTCTACTTTACCGTCACCTATTCTAAGTTCGTTGTATCCTAAAATAGCAAGTTCGCCTTCTCCTAGAATCGGATCATAAGGTCCACTAGTATGCATAAATCTTTTCATTTGTATTTTTCGTTTTTTATTTGGCATTGTTATATTCCTCTACTTGTATTTATAGAACAAGTCATAAAAAAAGAGTGTGTAAAAATACACACTCTTTCTTACTGGGGGCTTATACTAAATTAGTATGTAAAAGCTGTTGCTGTTGCACCTGAGGCATCATAGTTGTTTGCGCCAACTGTTGCACCTAGAGCCTGCAATGCAGTCTGTAGGTCTGAGTCAGACCATGCTGAACCATGTACCATTACTCTGAATGCACCATTACCATCTTCTGCACCAACTGCAAGTACAGTTGCTTTTGTGCCGATAGTTTCCATGATTGCTTCCATTGCTTCGCCTGGATTTGTTTCGTTTGCTAATGTTGCACCACCGTCGATTGTGAAGTGCTCAATGTCATCAGCAATACCGTTGTGATGGCCAAAGCCGATCAAGTTATTTGGATTACGAGCTACCATTGTATTATCTCCTTAATAATGTTATCTCTCACTCACACCATTAAGCATGAGCATTATACATTTATTTATCTAAGTATGGGTAACTTGGGTTAGTTTTACACGGGCAACCCACGCCATTTCGTACTGTGTATCGCCATTTACTGAAACTTTTAAACTTTTTGTTGTTTGATCTATGTTAATAACAGCATCATAATCTTCATTTGGGCCAGCACTAACTATTTCTTTTTGGTTAGCTATATGCACAACATTACCTGCTTGATTGTAATCTATTATGCCTTTAAAAGTAAATGCACAAGTTTCGCTTGCGTGATTTTGTCTACCTACAACTTCTACTTCATAAAATACTGTGCTTTGGCTAGACAATGGAACTTGTCCATTACTATTGTCTCTGTATAGTTCTGTTAAAGTACTTGATGTAGTTTGACCATATAATATATACTGAGTATTTTCAACAGGGTTTGTAGTATTAAAATTTTCTAAAGTGAAACTGCTTTCAACATTAACATTGTTATCAGTAAGTATCATTACAGGACCAGTAGTACTGTCTGTAATACCTGTTAGACTTCCGCCACCACCTCCGCCAGAATTAAGAATAATGCCACCAGGTGTAACACCATCACCTAATCTAAATGTTTTGGTTGTTACATCAAAGAACACACGATTTTTATCACCTACATGTGTAGTGCCGTCTATATTATGTTTTTCAGTTGATACAAACTTTTGTACAGGCATTGGGTTAGTCCTCTAAATGGCTATCATCACCAGCGAAAACTACTCCTACCAATTTGTTTTTTCCGTCATCGACATCTTCGAGCGGATCACTTTGATCAGCATCTTGAGTAATTTTGTCAACAACGTCTCCTTCTTTGCCTAATGCGGCTTTTTTAAGTTCGATATTTTGTTGTAGTGGAGGTACCATAACAGGATTAGGATCCATGCAGTCTTGTCCAGGCTGTTGCTCCTCTTCAGGATCTTGACCTGCTACATCAATCTCAGGATCACCGTCTCCGTTGATCTTAATATTGATTGGTACATTAATAGTGAATTCTCTAGCCTTCATATTATTTCCTTATACAGTATTTATAGTATTTATTAAGTGATTGTGCCAGACTCATCGACTACTGTAGGTGTAGATACTGTATCATTAGCAGTTCCAGTATTATAATTATCCATTTGATAATCTGAACTTACATCATTTATAGTTGAGTAACTAGCATAAGTCATATCTGTTGCCGCGTAAGTATAATCAGTTGGTGTAGCACTTTTAACAGCAATCGTCAAGTTACCGCTGTAAGTACCAGTTCCTCCACCGAACGTTCCAGCAATCATAGTACTAGGAAGTTTTGCAAAACTTGGTCTGTAGTCAAAACCATTTCCATTTGGAATGAATCCAACAATGATATTGCCATCTTTATTCAATCGGAAACTATGTTTCGGACTTGTATTACTCCAATTTGACCAAGAATAACTTAAATTGTCAACACTAGGATTTGCCTGCCCAGTAAAATCTACTTCATGCATTGCAACATGTGAACCATCTGAAGCATCAACTTCTCTTATATAAAATTCATAAGATGAAGTACCAGTGTTATATGTACCGCCATACATGAATATTTTATCTCCACTGGTTATCGCAGAAGTTCCACCTTGTGATTCCCCATAAGTTTTGTCGTATCTCTTCTTCCATATAAAATCACCAGTAGCATCATTTAATTTCATAAGTGTTGGATAGTAATCATTGCTAACAAGTGATTGTTGAGTGTATCCTCCAACTATTAGATTACCGTCAGATGATTTATATATTCTTTGTGGTACGTCATAGTGTGCTCCACCATAATTTTGTCCATATGATTTTGTCCATGCATATGAAGGTACACCGCTTCCATTTATAGTAAATTTTGATATATTACCATG
>CESQ01053452.1_pt1 | contig 10403 bp, 10 predicted proteins | sample 361401 | NCBI WGS metagenome assembly CESQ01 (sample SAMEA2622119, study PRJEB7988) | marine metagenome | isolation source: saline water (ENVO:00002010), including | reverse complement strand
GAACCATAGCCAGCTCCAATTAATCCATCAACTACCTGATCAAGATCAGCGTCAGGCATAACTACCATATGATTCTTTGCTCCTCCCAATGATTGAACTCTTTTATTATGTTGAGATGAGGTATGGTAAATATATTCAGCTACTGGAGTTGAACCTACAAAACTTACAGAATCAACATGGGGATCAGTAATTAATAAATCAACAGCTTCTTTATCCCCATTTACTACATTAAATACTCCATCAGGCAATCCAGCTTCTTTTAATAATTCTGCTAGCATCATTGGAACAGAAGGATCTTTTTCACTTGGCTTTAATATAAAACAGTTCCCACATGCAATTGAGATAACAAACATCCACATTGGAACCATTGCAGGGAAATTAAAAGGTGAGATACCAACAGATATTCCCAATGGTTGTCGTGTACTCCAGCTATCTATTTCAGAACCTACGTTTTCAGAAAATTCACCTTTTAATAAGTGTGGAATACCACATGCAAACTCTACAACTTCCATACCTCTGGTAACCGAGCCGCTTGAATCACTTAAAATCTTTCCATGTTCGTTAGTCAGCTCTAGCGCTAGCTTATCCATGTCTCTCAATATGAGTTCCTTAAATTTAAATAGAATTCTCGATCGCGTTAAAGGAGGAGTTTTAGCCCATGAGGGAAAAGCAGCAAGAGCACTATCAATAGCTAACTGTACGTCATCTTTGTCAGCAAAACTTACTTCTCCAATTTTTTCACCCTTTGCAGGATTAAAAATATCTCCAGATCTAGAGGATTTACTTAGATGCTCTTTACCATTAATAAATTGATTGATTTTCTTCATATTAAATATCAATAAATATTGTAGATTAAATCTATCTTAATCGCAAAGATTCAATATGAAAAAACTTGATCTCCACGGATTAACTCTCGAAGAAGCATTTGAAGAATTCACTGACTTCATTTACGAAGCATATACTAATAATTTATCAAAGGTAGAGATCATAACCGGTAAAAGTGGTCAGATTAGAAAAGAGTTTCCATATTGGTCAGAAAATAATCACCAGATAAAAACTGTAACTCCTAGCTGGCACGGCGGTAGTTATGAAGTAAAAATACAAAAAAAATTTTAAATAAGCTTAATAAAATTTTTTAATGTTAATGTCATTTTGGCATACTTATTAATTTTGAAATAACTCTTCGATAACATATATAATATTTGATTAATTACTTAATTTATGGGCAACATATTAATGAACTCCCCTGTAAAATTATTTGTTGCCCATCTTAATTCATTGGAAGAAAAAAATATGAGAATTTATTTTGGTGAAGCCTTAACTATTATTACAGTTTTCTACTTTATTGCCGTAATTTTGATCTAAATATATAATCATTTTGTAAATGATTTAAACTCTCAACCGCTTTTCTAGTTTTCTAACAAAGTATGAAACAACTAAAATAAGTACTAAATACTCTAATACTAAAAAAGTATATATTTCTAATGGCCTGTATTGGCTAACGACAAGCTCGTTAGCTTTCCTAGTTAATTCATTTAATCCTATTATAGATACCAAGGAAGACATTTTCAGCATGTATACAAATTGATTTCCCAGAGCTGGTAAAATAATTCGAATTGCTTGAGGTAAAGTAATTAAATAAAATTTTTGAAAAAAATTTAACCCTAATGATGTTCCCGCCTCTTTTTGACCATCAGGTACTGCTTGTATCCCTGACCTAAAAATTTCTGAAATAAAAGGACTTTCACAAATACTTAAGGCAATAATACCAGCTACAAAAGCACTAAAATTTAAATTTACTAAAACTGGTAAACCATAATAGACCCATAAAATCATTACTAGTACAGGAATAGCTCTTATTATTTCTGTATAACTAATATTTATAATTTTTAAAACTTTGATTTGGGTAGTTCCAGCAATCGATATAATTAAACCTAAAAGTATTGCGAAAAACATCGCTATTAGTGAAACAGATATAGTAAATTGTAGTCCACCAATCAAAAATTCAATATTTGAAAGGCCAATTTTATTACTTGGAGAAATTACGTACCATCCCCACTTATAACTACTTGAACATCCAGATAGAAATGTAAAAACAAAGAGGATACAAAATAGGTATAAAAATTTAGTATTTAGCTTGAATTTCATTATAATAAAATTAGTTATAACTTAAATATAACATTAAATACATTGTGAGGTCTTTGATAATGATTTTTTTACGTAACTCCTTATTCTCTCTATTAATATTAATAAATTTTAATTCAATAGCATTTAGCTCAGTTTTAGATGAAATTGTCCAAAATGGAATTCTAAAAGTTGGAACAACTGGTGATTTTCCTGGTTGGAGTTTTAAAAATCCTGAAACAAATGAATATGAAGGTTTCGATATTGATGTTGCGAAAAAATTAGCTTCTGACATGGGAGTTGATGTAGAATTTGTTCCCACAGATTGGAAAAATCTCGTATCAGGTGTCGTTTCTTCAAAATATCATATGACTTCTAGTGCTTCAATTACTGCAAAAAGAGCATTAACTGCTGGATACACTGACTCATATTATGGAACTGGAACTGTTGCTATGACATTAGTAAAAAATAAAAGTGAAATTAGTAATTGGGAAAGCATAGATGGCAGCAAAAGTATTGCTGTAACAATGGGAACTGTATTTGAGAATGAAGCAAAAAAATCTTTTCCTAACTCAAAAATTATTGCAATTGAAGCTCCAGCCCGAGAATACCAAGAAGTTCTATCTGGAAGAGCTGATGTATCTTTAACAAGTAAAGTGGATGCATTAAAATTAGTAACGCTTTACCCTGAGCTATCAATTATAAATATTGATGAACCAAAAAATGCAAAGTTATTTGCCATCTTGGTTCCTAGAGAGGATCAAGAGTGGATCAACTTTATTAATCATTGGATCGCTGACCAAAAGAATAAAGGTTTTTTTGATCAAACTGCAGCTAAGTTTGGATTATAATTTTTTCTTTCTAACTTAATTTGGTAAATAGAAAATAAAAAAACTATTGTTGCAAACAAGTAGTTAATCGAAAGTATCACCAAGAACATTGTAAAAAATGATACCTTCAAATAAATAACGGCTATTGTAAGTGCTAAAATAGGGAGTATCACCATTCTCATTAAATTAATTATCATTTGATACATTGGTTTTTTCAATCCTTGAAGTAGTGCTGATGAAATAAAAAATATTGGATAGCAAGGTCCAGCAAAAGCAGCAATCTTTAAATAAGTTGAACCATAATAAATTATTTGAGGATCATTGCTAAAAAAAATCATTATATAATTTGAAGCAAAAAAAATAAAAATTCCACAAATTCCCATAAAAATTGTACCTATTAAAATGGATTTCAAGTATGTCTCCCTTATACGATCAAAATTTGAAGCACCAAAATTTTGTCCAACTAATGAAAGTGTAGAGGCATTCAATCCAAGGACAGGTAATAAAAATAGTTGTTCAAAGCGAATAGCTGCTCCATAGCCCCCAGCTGAATAATCTCCATATAATGAAACATAATAAAGCAGTACAAATATTCCAAACCCTATAAATACCATTGATCCCGTAGCAGGAGTTGCTTGCCGAACAATATCTTTTAATAAACTTACTTTTGGATAGAAACATTCTGGATAAATATATTTCTTTAAATCGGTCTTATTGACTTTATATATTATATAAATAAGTCCAATGAGCTGTGCACATAACGTTGCAAGTGCAATTCCAGAGATCCCCATCGCTGGTATAAAATAAAAACCATATATAAAAATTGGATTTAAAACTATATTTAAAAAGAAACTAAAAATATGTACATTTCTTAAAGATTTTGTATCACCACGAGAAACTAGAGATGCATTAATCGTTAGCTGTAAAAAAAATAAAATACTCCCAAAAAAAATGACATGCATATAATCTTTTGCATAATTAATGATCTCTGGCTGTGTTTTTAAAAATATTAATATTGGCTCTGTTCCATAAATACCAATAATAGTTACAATTAAAGCAGCTATAATACTTACAATAATTGATTGAGAAAATAGAAAAGAGGCTGTGCTTTCATCTTTTTGTCCTAAAGCATTTGATATTAAAGCTGTTACGCCTGCAGATAATCCTACTGTAGTTCCAATGATTATAAAATAAATTGGAAATGACTTAGCAATTGCAGTTATTGCACCAGCATCGATAAGTCCTGCAAATTTTGCATCAACAATATTATATAAAGTTTGAAACAATGTTCCTATACTAGAAGGTATAGCAATTTTTCTTATTAAATCAGATATCTTATCTTTTGTCAGATCCACTAATAATTTAAACCTTAGTAATTGAAATTTTTTTTGTTAAAAAAAAGGATTGTAAGCCCACTGAAGTAAAGCTTGTCTTTGAACTTTTCTACAATCCAAATCCATACTAGCACAATTTTTTTTAATTCCGCCAATATGTCTTGGTCCAAAAGCTTTCCATCTTTTAATTTGAATTTGATCTATTTCAGCAATTCGTCTTCCCATATAAAATCTACAGTACCATTCAAACCAACCTTTTGGATCTTCCTTCATTATCCAACCCTTTTTTTTCCATTCTTCGTAAGAAAGTCCAGCTTTGACTTTAAAATAATTTAAATTCTTATTAAATTCTTGGCTAATTTTCGACTTTTTGAACCATGATTTAGGATACTCATCAATTTGACCACCAAAATAGGAGCCTCCAAAGACCCCATACTCCAACATCTCCTTTGGTGTTAAATCAGGTTTAAATTCTTTGTAAAAATCCACTAATTTCTTAAGACTGTTGAGAAATCATTCTTTTGATTCCAGCTATGGCTTCAGCTGGGTTAAGTCCTTTAGGACAGGCTTGCGTACAATTCATGATTGTATGGCACCTATAAACTTTAAAAGTATCGTCTAGTTCTTTTAATCTTTCTTTTCGTTCCTCATCACGGCTATCTTGAAGCCATCTATATGACTGTAACAGAACAGCTGGTCCAAGATACTTATCACTATTCCACCAATAACTAGGACATGAAGTTGAACAGCATGCGCATAGTATACATTCGTAAAGTCCATCCAACTTTGATCTTTCATCTCTCGATTGTATATTTTCTACTTCGGTTGCTTGGCTTTTCTTGTTATGTAACCAAGGCTTGATAGATTTTAATTGTTTATATAGGGTTTTTAAATTTGTTATTAAATCTTTAATAACAGGCATATGTGGCAATGGATATATTTTAATATCTCCCTTAACATCGCTAATTGCTTTTGTGCAAGCTAGAGTATTTGTACCATCAATATTCATTGCACATGAACCACAAATTCCTTCTCGACACGATCTTCTAAATGTGAGAGATGAATCAATTTCATTCTTAATTTTCATAACTGCATCAAGAACCATAGGTCCACATGAATTCATATCAACTTCATATGTATCCATTCTTGGATTCTTTTTATCATCAGGGGACCATCTATAAATCTGAAATTTTTTAATATCATTTGAACCGCTTTCAGATTTAAAATAATCACCTTTCGTAAGTTTAGAATTATCTGGAAGATTAAATTTAACCATTAGTAAACTCTTGCCTTAGGTTCTATATATTTGACTTCATTCGATAATGTATATTCATGTACTGATCTATAATCAATTTTGCATGACTTCTCTTCCAACCATGAGAGTGTGTGTTTCATCCAATTTTTATCATCTCTTTCCTTATAATCCTCTCTTGCATGTGCTCCACGACTCTCTTTTCTATTAAGAGCAGAATTCATAGTAACTACAGCCTGTTCTATTAGGTTTTTATATTCAAGAGTTTCTAGTAAATCAGTGTTCCAAATCATTGATTTATCTTTAATTTTAATCTCTGTTGATCCAAACCAAATTTCCTCAATTAGTTTTGATCCCTCATTCATTATTTGATGATCTCTAAACACCGCACAATGCTTTTGCATTACTTTTTGCATGCTAGATCTCAATTCTGATGTAGATACATCTCCCTCCGAATTTCTAGCTTTATCAAAACTTGCAACAGCAGCATCAACCACACCTTTAGGTATGTCATTATTGGCTGCATCTTTTGAAGTGGTATCATTAATCCGATCTGCAGCGGCCTTGCCAAATACAACTAAGTCAATAAGAGAATTTGAACCAAGTCTGTTAGCTCCATGCACACTTACACAAGCTGCTTCACCAACAGCCATAAGACCTTGTACATTTTTTTCATCTCCTTTAACTAAATCCATAACTTCACCATGAAAATTAGTTGGTATACCTCCCATATTATAATGAACGGTTGGAATAACAGGTATAGGACTTTGTGTAACATCAACTCCTGCAAAAATTCTTGCAGACTCAGATATCCCGGGCAATCTTTCTTCTAATATTTTTGAGTCTATGTGATCTAAATGTAAATATACATGATCTTTATCATTCCCTACACCTCTACCTTCTAATACTTCTTTAGTTATTGATCTTGAAACTACATCCCTTGATGCTAAGTCTTTAGCTGAAGGTGCATATCTTTCCATAAATCTTTCACCTTCACTGTTAACAAGATATCCTCCTTCACCTCTTGCTCCCTCTGTAATCAAGCATCCAACGCCATAAATTCCTGTTGGATGAAATTGAACAAATTCCATATCCTGCAAAGGAAGACCTGCTCTTAAAACCATTGCATTTCCATCTCCTGTACAAGTGTGTGCAGAGGTTGCTGAAAAATAAACTCTTCCATATCCGCCAGTTGCGAGAATAGTTTGTTTCGAGTTAAAAACATGGAGCTTACCATCCTCTAAACACCAAGCTAATACACCTCTGCACTCACCATCAACCATCAACAAGTCCAGAACAAAATATTCTATATAATAATCAGCTCCATATTTTAATGATTGTCCATAAAGCGTGTGGATAATAGCATGTCCAGTACGATCGGCTGCGGCACAGGTTCTTTGTGCAGTACTTTCTCCATAGTTTTTTGTCATACCTCCGAAAGCCCTTTGGTATATCTTACCATCTTCAGTTCTACTAAATGGCACACCATAATTTTCAAGCTCAAGAACTGCTTTTGGGGCATTTTTACACAAATATTCAATGGCATCTTGATCACCTAGCCAGTCAGACCCCTTAACCGTATCGTACATATGCCAACGCCAATCATCGTCACCCATATTGCCTAGAGCAGCTGATATTCCACCTTGAGCAGCTACAGTATGACTTCGGGTTGGGAACACTTTCGAGATACAAGCGGTTTTGAATCCATTTTCAACAGCTCCAACAGTTGCTCTTAATCCTGATCCACCAGCTCCAACAACAACTACATCATATTCATGGTATTCAATATCGTAATTCATTATTTAAACCATTAAAATTAATAAAAGTGACAAGCAAACTAAAATTAGAATCCCTAAAATAAAAAAATAAATTAAAGCTTTAAAAATTCGTTTCAGGTATTCATTATGAATGTAATCTTCCATAATTTCATAAACCCCTTGTCTCATATGAAATAGGCCTAAAGTAGTAAAAATCAATATATAAAATATACTCCAAGAACTACTAAGCTCACTTATAATCTGATTGTATGGTAGTTTTGATAAACTTATTATTTTTATTAATAGATAAATAATAAAAGGTACAAGCATAATGCTTGTAAATTGATTAATCTTCCAAGTATTTTTTGCTGAATCTTTCAATCAAATTACCTCGTATGCAAATAGCCAAATTAAAACCGTAAAAGTTACAGACATTATTACTATTAGCCATCCCGTGATTTTAACAATATTTAAACTAAATCCGTATCCATAATCCCAAAACAAGTGTCTAATATCGTTAAGTGCATTAAAGCAGACTGCAAGAGTAATCCCAATTAATACAGCTCTTCCAAAAAAACTAAAAAAAATTAAATTAATAAAATTAAAAGCTTCTTCTCCAATACCAATTGATAGTAGCCATGTTACAAGAACTACAGATCCTATTGATGTCACTACGCCACTAACTCTATGCAAAATTGATAGCACAGAAGTAATCTGCCAGCGATATATTTGAAGATGAGGAGATAAAGGATTATCCATTGTTAACGCCTAAGAATCATAATATGTTCAATATATATTACTTTGAAAGTCAGTTATCCCCTTTTTCTTGGGACTAAAACCCAGTAATCAAGACTTAGCAATACTGAGGGATCAAAATGACCATCGCTATTAGTATTTTGAAATTGGTAGGCTTGAGCGTCACCAATTCCGTTTGTTCTAACTCTCATAGCTCCAATAGAATCAGAAACTTCTATTTTATCTAATATTTTACTCCAAGCAAAAACAGTCGTACCTGCAAAACACGGAGAGGCATGAGTTCCGCCGTTGATAGCAATAATTTTAAATGCATTAGACAAACCATTGAAAGATAAAGCTCTGGCTAAGCTTATAACGTGACCTCCATAAACTATTCTTCTTCCAAATCGACCACTTTTTTCAACAAAATGATTAAAATGAACCTTGGCATTATTTTGATAGAGTTTTGTTGCCATCATATGTTCTGCAGACTCTATAGTCATTCCATCAATATGATTAATCTTTTCATCAATTGTATAGTCCTCAAAAGTTAAAGTAGATCCTGACTCTTTAAAGTTAAAATTTTCACAATTTAAATTATAGCTTTTAGAAATTTCAATAATATCTTCCTTAGAAACTTCTTTAGATAATTCTGGAATAGTTTTCTCTGAACTTTTTAGTTTTTTATTTTTTTTACGAACCATCACCCATCTTTTATAATCAATCACTTTTTCATTATGTTGATTGGTCCCTACAGAATGTACATAAACAACTCCATTCTCACCATTAGAGTTTTCCTTTACACCAATAATCTCAGAAGTTGACTTAATTGTATCACCTGGATAAGCAGGTTTAAGAAACTTACACTCTGCATAACCCAAATTTGCAATTGCGTTTAAAGATATATCTGGAACTGTCTTTCCGAATGCAATATTGAAAAGCAAGAAATCATCTACAGGAGAGTCTTCAAGAGAAAGTGATTTCGCAAATTCTTTAGATGAATGTAATGCATATCTTGAACCATAGAGAGCAGTATACAGTGAGCAGTCTCCAGTAGTAATTGTTCTTGGCGTGCCATGTTCAATTTTTTGACCCATTGAAAAATCTTCAAAAAAGTTACCTGTTTTGTATTTAAATTGATTTTGAGGTCCCTGTATAACTTCTTCTGTATCAACAGAAACTTCGGAAATTAATTTTTCTGCATCTAGTATTCTTTTAGCGTGTTCAACATGAAGTTCCTCTACTTGACTGCCGTCAACTACAATCACTCCTATGTTTGGATCTTTTTTTCGCGCTTCATCAAAAGCTTCAATAATTCTTTTTGCTTTTTCAAATTGTTCGGCTGTTGGTGTAAACACCCTATTACAAATCTCTATTTGCGCTGGATGAATTAAAGTCTTTCCATCAAAACCTAATCCGTGACTATATAAACACTCTTCTTCAAAACCTTTAGCATCCTTAATATCGTTATAAACACCATCTAAAATTGAAAGCTTATATGCTTTGGTTGCCATCATGCATTTTTCAAAACTTGTTTGCAATGCTGTCCTTTTAAGATTTTCCTCGAGCCCTAGCTCAGTTGAAAGATCATTTGTACCCATTACAAAGCATTTTAGATGTTTAGAAGATTTTGCAATATCATAAGCATTAACTATGGACAAAGCGGTCTCCATCATAACCCAAATTTTGGTTTCTTTGTTTTTCAAATATTTTTCACATTCAGAAATGTCTTTAGCATCTTTGATTTTCGGAATCAAAATCGCATCAGGATTGCAATGTTCTAATATCTTAATGTCATCTTTTCCTATATCTGATTGAATTGGATTAATTCTAATTACTTGTTCTTTATTTTTATTTACACCAGAATTAATAGTCTCAATAATTGCTTGTCTTGCATCTTGCTTGGCATTCGTTGAAACAGAATCCTCTAAGTCATAAATAATTGCATCAACATCAAGAGTTAAACTTTTCTTTAGTGCTTTTTCACTTGAACCTGGGACATAAAGAACACTTCTTCGTGGCTTTCTAACGTCTTTTCTCATTAATTTAAATGTTTCTCCATTAATATTTCAGCTATTTGAACTGTATTAAGCGCAGCACCTTTTCTTAAATTATCAGAAACCACCCATAGTGATAATGCATTTGCTATAGCCGAATCTTCTCTTATTCTTGAAACATAGGTATCATCATTGCCTGCACATTCTTTTGGTGTTACATAACCACCGTCTTTATGCTCATCAAGCAAACTACAGCCTGATGCATTTTTAATAGCATTACGTGCTTCATCAACACTTACTTTATTCTCAAATTCCACGTTTACTGCCTCTGCATGGCCTATGAAAACAGGAACCCTTACACAAGTTGCACTAAA
>CESQ01026373.1_pt1 | contig 10412 bp, 16 predicted proteins | sample 361401 | NCBI WGS metagenome assembly CESQ01 (sample SAMEA2622119, study PRJEB7988) | marine metagenome | isolation source: saline water (ENVO:00002010), including | reverse complement strand
CCAATACAACAGGATAATAATAACAATAATAATTTTATTTCAGAACTACTTTTTAATTTGAATCAAGAAGACACTTTTGATTTTCAACAGAATCCTGTTGGAGTTACATATGGTCAATTGGTGCCAGAAACAAGACCGCGAGGTGATTCTCTCAACCAAATTGATACAGGTGGGAATTAACGATTGCGGTGTCCCAACGGCGCGTAACAGCGTGTATCGACTTCGTAAGGTGCGTCCGGAGTCCAAAATCCAGTGGGTTTCGGGCGCCCAACGATGCGATTTTCTTTGTTCGGGACTGGAGACTGCACGACGAATTCATGGAGAATGCGTCCAAGTTGCAAAAGATGTCCTTTTTTTTCCTCCAACGTCTCGACGTCTGCGACCATGCCGAACACGAATTCGATCAATTGGTGTGGCGACACAAACGTTTGTTTGTGATTGACCTCCAACATGACACGAATACCGTCAACGTCCATCGTTTCGATAAAGTGCCCGATGCATTCTTTCCATACGTTTTCCCCAAATACATGTGGATGGGATCGAAAAATGCAAAAAAACCAGTTTCGAAGTTGTTCTTTATCTTCTTTGTTATACATGTCTGATAATTGAAAACAAACGTTGGATAAGTCAACAAAGGGAGGGATAAACTTCTCTACAAACATGTATTCCACACGGCTATCATCGTCGTTTTCTTCTTCCTCCTCTTCAGAATCAGAATCTTCTTCAGACTCTTCTTCTTCAGAATCTGCCTTTTCTGCCTCGTCTTCAATTTCCATAGAAAATTGAAGATGTTGGTCTTCCAATGCAATGTGATGCTTCGTCGCAAATGCTTCAATATTTTTTCTTAATCCTAATTCCTTTTGTTCGTTTCGCTCCAAACACAAGATAACTTTTTCTTTCGTATGTCCCTGCATTAAAAAGGAGAACGATTCATGAGCGAAATAAGTCTTTCCGTGATCCAAAAGGCACTTCAAAAGTGCATGACAGAATCGAAACCATACTTCACCACCATTTTTCTTCTCCAATTCTCGCAATCTCTTGCAAAATGTTTTGTCTTCTTCCGAATTGGTAATAGTTTTTAAATTGTCATAGTATTTTATAACCATGTTTTTGATACTTGTTGTCATCTTGAATCGTTGTGTAATATGTTTGTTTATCTTTTTTTTATATTTGTTTGTGATTTTAAATGAATAATTATCTTTATATTAATATATATATATAATATATATATATATATTATATTATATATATATTATATATAGTAATTTATAAAAAAACGCATTTTTTTGGGTGCGGTATACCGGTCATTTTTTTTACCGGGATTTTTTACCTTAATTTTCATGTTTCATTTATGTTGTTTTGAATAAAATATACAAATTAAAATTAAATAATAAAATTATAAAATACAAATTAATATGAAATAAATAAAAGATAATATAATAATAATAATGTTTTGTTTGACAACTAAATGTTGTATTTGTTTGGAGCGACACATACCATGTGCTTCACCCGATTTTGATTGCAACACGTGCAACGAAGGTTACGTTTGTTTCATTTGTATGAAACAATGGACCGATTTGAGATGTCCGGTATGTCGAACACCCCACACCAAAAAGCAAGTGCTTATGAATTACGGCGATCGGTATCGTTTGCGCTGCACCTCATTGGTGTTGGTATTTATCGCGTATATGATGTACGCATCGTTTCTTCTTGCGTTAATGTTTGCATGGGAGAATGTAAAAATTATACGAATCAATATATTATACATCGATTAATTCTTTTAATGTAATATTTTCCTCTCTACTTTTCAAGGCATCTTCTACCGTGGATTTAAAATTCGCGTATCGCTTGTCTGGCCGCATCATCTTCACCGCCCATTGCGTCCCTCGGACTGGCGTGCACTCGTAAATACCGTCGGTAGACGGTGCATGCATCACCTCGATGCCTAAAGTGGATGCGTCGGTCCATCCTTCGACGTCCATGTACCCCCATTTGCCACCTTTGCACTCCAGGTCGATCGTGTGCTCCGTCTTCCACTTTTTCAAGTTTTGGTCGGACCCGTAGCCATAGGGCAACGACGGGTCCATGAAAATCAACCCGTCCTCGCACGCATCCTTTCGCTGCAACGCCTCTTTCACCGTGCCGAACCAGTGCTTCGGGCGAATCAAGAAATTGTACTTTTGTAACAAGTCTTTGTATGTAGGGTGCACAGAAAGAAAGGCATGGACCCGGTCTTGGAACGGCTGCACAAACACGCCTTTACCAGCGCAGGTAATCACGTCCAGCAGCACGTACCTGCCATCCGGCATCTCTTCCACGTCCAGCAGCGTGCCATCGAAGAGATCGGGGTGGTGGTCCGGAACGTCTTTCCCCGCTATGTACTGCGTTTTCAACACGCGCTTCTTACGGTTCATTTTGACGATGAACACGCCGATGTCCTCTTCCCAACCGAACACCAGCGCCACTCGCACGCCGTTCTGCTTCCAGCCGACTTGCATTTTGGCCAACGCCGGCAGGTCCAATCGGTGCAGGCTGACTGGCGTTGGCAACGGTATGGAATGGGGCTTTTTCTTCGCGGCAGGCCACAGTCGATGCAGCCACTCCATTTTTTTTTTACGTAATATTAATAAATGAAGCGAGAGGAATGTTGGAAGGTTTCTAAGAATGTCTGTATAGTAATGACAGGCGTCTCTGCGATCGTCAACGTGGCAGTCGGAATGTATATATTCTACAACGTGGACGTGAACGGCGTCGTGCAGCGGATCAATCAAGCGCTGGATGCGTATGGCAACTTTTTACCAGTAGCAGGAAAAGCCATCGACGACTTCAACGACATCATCCAAGCAATGAACGCTTCGCTGTTCCAGTTGCAGGGAGCGGTAAACCGATTGATCGAGTTTCCATTACCTTGACAGCATGAAGAATACTATGCCCAATACCATGAACATAACACTAATCCATGGAAAATCTTCGGTCGGCATCAACTCTTTGATGGCAGCGGCTTGCCCTGCTCCAAGATGGGTGGGTTGCAATAAATGTTGAATTCGGTACACCAGGCGTTTGTCAAGGAAAGTGTCCATATCGTCTTTTTTTTTGTATCGGGTGGAAAAAAAAAATGAACTTGTCCTACTATTCGCTGCTGACACTCGTATGCACGATGCTGTGCCCAGATTTCTATCGACCGGTGTATTACAACATTGCAGGGTACTATTGCTACTCCGACCTGACCCAGCACAACCTCGAGCCACAGTGCTATTAAACAAAATTGGAAGAACAATCAACAACAATCGGATTGAACATTTTATTTCACATTTTTTTCCACTAGTAAGTCGTGTACCGAAACACGAAATAGACGCTTTTGCTGTCGCAGATCGGGCAGTTTTTCGTCCCGACGTGCTGGAGTGCATCTAGACACAACGGGTGCATTTTCGGGTAGAACCCCATGCAGTTGTAGATCATCATCACCGATAACCGGCATTTTTTGGATTAATATTATCAAATGATGCTATATGTGATTTTCAATGCAATTCGAAAGAATGTAAGTATGATGGTGGTGATTGTCTGCAGTAAATTTCTTACGCGTATATTTTTTTTGTAACTTAGTAAAATCAATTGAGTGATAAATTTTTTACTCGCGTAATAAAAATGATTTCTATATTTCATAATATGAATATTTTACAACACTCTCTTCTACCATTTCTTCCTTTTTAACATCCACCTCGGCGTTCCCACAAATTAATATTACTTTTCGATTTGGCAAAGTGGGACAATGCGACAAAGATTGCAAGGATGGCGATGGTGAGATTGATTTTTTGTTCGGACATGGTTTTTTATTTGAGCAGTGAAAAAAAATAAAATACTCGTCTAACGACTAAACGATGCGGCACGGATGGTTCCTTCCCCAGCATTCCACGCACAAATGGTGGTCTAGGAAAAAGACGTGAGGGCGCACTTTTTTGTCCCACACGCATACCGCGTCGCATTGCCCGCAGACCAAGGTAGGGCTGGTTCGTAAAAAACTAAATATATATCGTCTCAAATCGTCGCATTCCCACACGGCGGCTTCCATTTTTTTTTTAATGTATAAAAAAACATGGAACCCTCCATCTTTGACACATTTGAGAATGTCTTGACCTCGGAAGAAACCGCCGCAATCATCGCGTTTGCCAAAGAAAAAGGGATGAAACGATCGCAAGTCATAAACCTTTTCCGCCCAATATCTCCTTATCGCACCAGTTCCAACATTTTCATGAAGCAGGACGAATTTACACCTGCCGTAAAGCGACTGGCGGCGTTCGTCGCAAAAAAAACCGGGTACCCCATCGACAACCAACAATGGCAAATTGTGCATTACGAGCCTGGGCAACAATACAAAGTGCACCACGATGGGATTGGCCACATGTACACCATGTTCGTGTACCTGAACACGGTGGAGGGTGGCGGAGGGGAGACGGAGTTTCCCAACCTCGATCGAAAATTCAAGCCGGTGCTGGGGGAGGCGGTGCTCTGGAAAAATTACAAGGTGGAGAAATGGATGGGGTTGGAGTGGATGGTGCGCGACGAACGGGCAAAGCATGCCGGGTTGCCACCGAAACAGGGGGAGAAATGGGGGATCAACGTGTGGGTCACCGATGACAAGTATTGGAAATGGGACATAGTGGACCAAGTGACCTACTACGGGTTGCACCTGCTGCTAATCGTTTGTCTGGGACTAGTTGCATGGAATCAATTAAATAAAGTGCAAATGTAATTGAAGTGATTTGTGGTGGGTGTTTTTTTTATCAAGATATCTCATCCAAAAAATACCTGTATCGTTCTTCTTACCGGCGCATGCCTGGCGACGACGGTTGTGCTGTGCGGCACTCCTCCTTCTTGGTACACCCCCACGTTTCCAGATGGAACGATGGTTTCGACGACGTTGGACGTGGTGGTGAATTGGAACAAACCCCCGTATTCGACTTTCCAAAATTCGTTCAAGTAAATGGTCAAACCAGCCGTGTGCATAGGATCGGAATGCCATGGGATATACGACCCCGGAATCCAAAAATACAACATGACATGTTCTATTGGCCGCTTTATCCCGAGTCTTAACAAATTTGCCTGTACTTCGTTCCGTATCGAGAAAAAAAAAGGTTTCCACTTACACCCCCAATTCTTCGGAGAGCATCCGAAACAACTGGAGCATCAAGGTGGACGACGACTCTCCGATCGGGATCGGGTCCCTGCACATCGGGCACGTCAGCGAAGTCTGGATCCACCGATCGATGCATTTTCGGTGGAAACCATGCTGGCATTGCAACTGGCGAATCTCCGCATTGCACAGCGGCTCCAGACAGATCGAGCACGTCTCGGTGCTCTCGGTTTGCGTTTGCGGAAAGGCAATTTCCATGTCCACCTCCGTCTCCATCCGGAGCAAGAAGAAGATGTGCCGGACCAATTTCCGGCGGTACACGTGCCTCTCGTATGCCAACTCGTGCCGCAACGTTTCGATTTCCCGAGTCAGCCGAGCAATGTTGGCTTGCTGGTCGGCGATGTTGGGTGGCACCAATCGGTTCATAGTGGTTTGTTTGAGGGAGTGGATTTTTTTTTCTGCCGCTTCCAACAAAATACATTTTGTGCAATGGCATCGCTTCGAAATTCCAACCCTGACTACTCATCGACCATCGTCAATCAATTTTCGAGCAAAGCCGGGTACCGGTACGAAACTGCGCCGCCCGCACCTTACCCCAGCCTCTACGACGACGACGACGACGACGACGAAGAATTGCTAAAGGTGCTTAGGCAACTGTTGGCGTGGTTGAACGCACAATCCAAAACATCCACCGGTTTGCAGAAAGTATCACCGGTGCAAAAATTATTGCAACTGGCAAAAAAGGCGGGTGTAACAATCACACCAGCGTTGCAGGCAAAGGCATTAAAACTACTAGCACAAGGAAACTCTCCAGAGGAAATAGTGACACAACTGAAACCAAAAAAGAAGGCAAAGAAACCGCGCCCTCGTCCTACTCAAGCGCCAACTAGTCGTCCGCCGGGTACTCAACCAAAACCGACTGGTCCGATGTATCGTAAATTGCGCCAATACGACAAACAGAGGGGTAAAGTTCAAACCTGGTCGCAAGAACGCGTTAAGGTGCCCAAACGCCCGGTCAAAGCAGCCGCAGCAACCGCAGCCGCAGCAACCGCAGCCGCAGCAACCGCAGCCCCCGCATCATCCGGATTGAAAGCGAAGGTACTGGCAAAAGCGAAGGAGTTGGGGCCGCCGTTCCAGCAACAGATCGAGGATGCCGTGAACAGCGGGGTGCCGCTTCAAACGATTATTGGTATGATTCCAGGTGGAGTGGGAGAAAAGAAAACGAAGGTGATGGATACTTCGATCACGAAAGAGGAAGTGTACCGCAAGGCCTTTTTCCTGCCACCGTCGAAGAAAAAGTTGGTCCACGATGCGCTGAAAAAAGGCACGAAGCCGTCGTTGGTGGCCAGCCAAATACCGGACCAATTCGACGTGCCGTTGAAGCCGTTCGTGCTTGGAACCGCAATCGCTGCCATGACCCTGAGCGTCATGTTGGCTTAAATTGACTTGACAATTATTTTTTTTAGGGATCGCTCCGACGTCAATTGTGGGACTAGTTGTTGGACCAGTTTTTTCTCTATATTAAAAAACAAAACCCAACTCACACTCACAACATGAATAAAATAATTCTCATCCTGCTGGCATTGATGGCATTGATGATGGTTCCTGTCTTGTCCCCAACTAATCTCATAAGTTGTCAGTCTCGGTCGGGTGGGTGTGATTGAGCAGCAATGGTATCTTTGTACTCACGATCCATTAAACTGTTTTGCTTTTGTATTGTGGAAATTTCGTTTTTCAATGCATTCTCGCAAACCTACCATGAACATCGAACAAATCTTTAGTGCCGTTGTAATTGCAATTGCACTGTATGTTCTATTATTCCCGACGCAATTAACCGGAAATGCCGCAGAATGTTAATGGTGAAAAAGATTTTGTTACTATACTTTTTGAAGAGGCGCCTGTATTATGAAGAGTTTAAATCGACTTTGACAATTATTTTTTTTAGGGATCGCTCCGACGTCAATTGTGGGATTAGTGCACTGTATGTTCTGTTATTCCCGACGCAATTAACCGGAAATTCCGAAGGCTCGTGAATTGTACTTTGTATGGTGGTAATATATGTAATATATGTCAAACACAGAGAAAAACATTAATACAATTGTTATAACTTATCTTGAAGTTTCTGACGCAACGAAAAGGGGAAGAAAAACCGCTGCACGCTCCGAGGATAAAAGAGAATCCGGTGCCTCTCGTAGAAACGGCATGCGCCGCACACCTGATCGGGGTTCTTCTCGATGTATTGCTTGATCTCGTCCATGGCCTCGATGCAAAATACGCCTTTGTCTTGCGCAGGATGGCACCACTTCAACTCTTGTGCGGTCCGTTGCGCGCGAAAGGCAAGCATCTTCGTGACGATGGCAGCGCGGTATTTTCTGGTTTCGGTCACCGGATGTTGAAGAAACGCCTGAGTGTACAATTGCAAATCGCGCGGTATAGGCAGCACGTAGACTGGGGAAGTTACCTTCATTTGTGGCAGGTAGAATAAAAAAAGTAGCGCAATTACCGAAACACATCGGCCAATCGGTCGATTTTCAGCGAGAGGATCTTTTTCACGACCTGCGGCACATCGTCGGCGGACCGGTTGATGTTGCGCTGGAAGGCTCGCGCACTTCGAGGGGTCTGGATTTCGTGAGAGAGGTACTGGATGATAGAACGAAGGCGGCCCAGCAACATCAGCCAGACCAAGCCTACGCCCCACACGACCACTTTCTCGCATGCTTTCAAGATGGTGTTGTCGTAGTCCTCGGAGTCGTAGTTGGTCGTGGGGTAAGGGTAGGTTTGCGAGCACCACTTCCCCTCGTAGGCACACGCACTCAAATCCCCAAATTTAATCTCCAGGCTACGATCCTGTTTGATGCGGTACATGATGTTCTGCGTCTTCATGTCGGTGTAATACAGCCCGATGGCCACCATGCCTTGCAAACTCTCCACGATCGTTCGCATGATACCCTCTACCTGCTCCACCGGCCCGTTCCACTTCCCCAAATCGTTGTCCATGGATTCCATCACGATCGTTTTGTGGGAGATGGGCCAGGATGTGACGAAATTCAATCGATGGCGTTTCATGCGTCGTATCACCTGAACTTCGGTTCTGTACTCGACCAAGTCGTCGCAGAGGAATTTCTTCACGACGAGGCAAACATCGCGGAGGCGGCAGCGGTAGACGGTGGAGATGGAGGTGGTGCACAGTTCCTCCATCGACATCCGTTCCGGTGGGTTGCCGTAGCATATGTACCCCTCGTTCCATTGCACCCGCCATAGTCGCGGGTTCATTTATCTAGAAGGGCAAAAAAAAATAATGGGTTGGACGCATACCTCTTGACACCCTATATCGAAACCTCATTTTCTAATAGTTGAAAATGGAGCGCCACTGTCCTTTTCGCCCAGTTACGAACATCATGGGAAATATTTTTTATGATAGGAGTATCGTCAATACAGACAAGAAAATGATTGAAGATTTTTCGAATGTCATCACAGCCAAGGAGGCCCATGAAATTTTTGAATTTGCTAAAAACGTAGAATTCAATTCCTTTTGCTTCTTTGCCCGCTAACTCGATCTTCAGCACAACTCGATCTTCATCGTATAATGCTTTTTATTTTTCTAGTGTTTATTAGGTCATTTTTTTTTTCCGAAAGTAAGATCAAAATGATTGAAGATTTGCCGGATGTCATCACAGTCCAAGAGGCAAATGAAATTATTGAATTTGCGAGAAAAAAAGGAATGAAGCGATCCATGTTAGTGCGTTCCTTCCCATTCGTTTCGTTTTATTGGGAAGGGCGTACAAGCACCAATACATTTATGGAGCGGAACGAATTCACACCTGCCGTCGAACGGCTTGCGGAATTCGTTTCTAAAAAAACTGGATACCCAATCGACAACCAAGAATGGCAGATTGTGCATTACGAACCAGGGCAGCAGTATAAGGTCCATCATGATGGAAAGGGAAGGATGTACACCATGTTTGTTTACTTGAATACCGTTGAAGAAGGCGGTGAAACGTATTTTCCCAACATAAATCGAAAAGTCAAACCGGTATTGGGGCACGCGGTGTTGTGGAAAAATTACAAGGTGGAGAGATGGATGGGGTTGGATTGGATGGTTATGGATAATGACGCGAAGCATACTGGACTTCCGCCTTCCAAAGGGGAAAAATGGGGAATAAACGTCTGGGTACGTGATCAAGTGTATTGGAATATTGAAGATTATAAAATTATTATCCCCGTCATTATCTCTATTGTCTGCATGATAATACTATACCTAAAAACGTAGAATTCAATCCAATTCCCTACCCACTTCTTTCATTGCTTTCAGTGTCTTCCACGATGTATAACAAAATCGATATTGTTGCTTTTTTTCCCACTATTCCAGTTTGAGTAGATCACGTTAGCAAAGACACACACTCCCCGCCTACCTACCACATCAAGTTCATTTCCTAGTTAGTTAGGAAAATATATATATAAGGCAAGTACGACCACGAGAGCGATTACCAACAGCCTCTTGTCCAAATATGGACTTGATGCTAAAACCTTCCTATAAGAGTTGATGCTCCTAGGAGCAGCAACGCCTGGACGTTGATCAAATGCATATTTCGGGTAGTATGGACCATTTTTATCAATGTAAAACGCGAATAATTGAACTTGATAAGAACCTTCACCTACTTGAAAAGGGTCTCTCCAATGCTCTACTTCATTTCCACGAAAGACAATACAATCACCTTGGTTTTGTTTTAACAACACACCATCTTTTCCGCCAGATTGAAATTCCTCTTTCGTATTTCTATGGTTGGTTTCTGGGTCAAGATATATCCCCCAACGATAATGTTTTGGAACTACTTTATAATCCCATCCCAAACAAACTGTTGTTGCAATTTCAGAACCAAGTCTATCTATATGACGTGGCAATTTATCACCTGCTTTATATACACGATAGTATGTGTAGGAAGGACATAGACTAAGACCAGTCATCTGTTCTATATGCGGTTTCATAAAGCACATCAAAGATTCCATCAATGTATCACCATAGATAGAAGTTGCATTTGGAACTCGTTTGTCCCTATTAGGTACCTTACTATACTGCTGTTTCAACAATGCATATTGCGTCGCAATGTCACATAACTCTTTTGTAATTACCCCCTCTTGAAAAGAATACCTGTTGTCTGAAAAGTTTGGTGCAAGTGGATCACTTGCGGTCTCGTTCTCCATTTTTTGGTTGGTTTTAAAAAAAATGTCTTTCAACGAACAAGGCTTTCAAAAAATAAAAAGTTGTATTCCGCGATGGTTT
>CESQ01201185.1_pt1 | contig 10425 bp, 19 predicted proteins | sample 361401 | NCBI WGS metagenome assembly CESQ01 (sample SAMEA2622119, study PRJEB7988) | marine metagenome | isolation source: saline water (ENVO:00002010), including | reverse complement strand
GTTCAGCAATGTTCTCACGTTTCATGAACATCTTCTGATCATAAGCATTTACGTACGTGGCCAACGCTTCATAAGAACTCTCAATATAAGGTTCAAATTTGTTTTCACACACCTTGTTAAGGAACGCAACAACGCTTTGATTAGTCTTCTCTCTCCCTTCGTATACAGCGTCAACCAAAGGCCCCAGATTGAGGTAGATACTATCAGTGTCACTAGCAATAACATAATCAATATCCTCCGTTTTTAGTATTTCATTTATCTTCTGATTCATTTTATTCTCAATCCAACGGATTGAGACTTGTCCAGATAGTGTGATGGCTTCCGCGTTTGCAAGTTTGTAATAACGAAAGTATTGATTACCAATAGCACCATAAGCAGAGTTAAGTTGGATCTTTCGTGCCATTTGGATATTATTGCACCTTGCGATCTCCTTCTCCAACTTCTTGGTTTTTGTTTTCTCATATTGTTGTTTTGCCTCCAACATTTTCTTTTTATAAATGGTTCGATCCTTATAGATCTTCTCCATCAACTCTGGTAAGAATCCACGAACATCTTTCCGATACTGTGCACCATTTGCACATGTTGCATACTCAGGATTAAAATCTTCTATCTCCTTATTTAAGATCCTTTCAACGCTCGCACTGGAATGTCTAGTTTCCCGGAGGGTCTCTGGGGAAATGTTGTATTGCATAATAAGATGAGGGTACAGACTGTTAAGGTCAAAAGACACCACCCAATCATACTTTCCCGGAATCGGTTCTTTAACATAAGCCCCTGCGTATTTTGCGTCCTTGTTGGATCTGTTCTTTGGAGGAATAACAATATTCCTCTTCTTTAAATAGTTATAGATTATTGTATCCCACATACGTACTTGTGAAAACACATCGACATAATTTGCTTTAGCATCGTATGCCATTGTAATTGCAAGTTCGATCAACTTCATCTTGTCTTCAAGACGGTCAACCAGTTCTACGTCAATGATGTTGTATTCTACAAACTTCTGCCAACCTTTTGTATAAAAGTCTTTGAATGTATCAAACTCTGAGTGATCAAGTTTCTGCTGACCAAGTTCAACCTTTGCAATGTAATCAAGGCGATATGATTCTTGTGCCTTGTATGTAAACTTCTTGTATAGATTTAGATAATCAAGTTGAGTAATACCACCAACATCATATGCAATATTCTTACGACCTGCGATGTAGATTTCATCTTCAGTTACAAGACCCCAAGGTGAAAGTCTCTTCATCAACTTCTCACCAAGAACTCTCTCAAGTCTTCGGGACAAGTATGGAATATCATACAATTCAATGTTCCAACCAGTCACAACTTCTGGTGTATTCTCTTCCATCATCCACCAGTTGATAAATGCATTTAGAAGTTCATACTCTGAATTGTATGACTTGTAAATGACATTATCTTGTTTGTTGTTGAAAGGCCCCTGACCCCAAGTGCGAATCTGTTTTGTTGTGTAATCCTGTATTGTAATAAGTAATATCTCTTCAGCAGCAGATTCTACATCGGGGAATCCATTCTCTGATTTGACCTCAATATCAAGAGTGGTCAACTTGATCTTACTAATATCAAACTTAATCTCTTCTTCAGGATACATCTCTGAGATATACTGATAGATATATCTGTCATTACCATACACACTAAAGTTTTCTACACCATCATACCTCTTGATAAACTCACGGGACTCACGCACAGTTCCGGGATTGACTGACTCCACATATTCACCAGTCAATGTTTTATATTTGGTTTTCTTTTTTGCAGGAACAAAGAGAGTTGGATAGAACTTCTCTCGCGTCATGAAGTGTCTGCCATTCTCATAACCACGAACTAAAAAATTGTCACCAACTAACTGAACGTTAGTATAGAATTTCATTAGGCAATCAGTTCAAGATACTTAGATAGTATAACAGGTGTTGGAGCAACTATAGTCAGAATGCTGTCAGAATGTATCATCATTTCACTTTGTGTAGTAAAATCCAACCAAGGTTCCAATACATACTCATCATTAACTTTAACCATCTTAAATGGTTTTATCAGTTTGCAATCAGGGCCACCCAGTTCAGTGTCCACTTCAACAATTTGAGATACCAATAGGTCTTCATTCTTTAGAAGCAGACACTTGATCATCTGATCTTCCATTTGTTTTCTCCGAATACATTTTTTTGATACTTGCCACTGGTTCTACAAGTGTGACGACTTGATTTACTGCGACTGGGATGTCCTCCTCTTCGGATACTAGAATCCAATTTTGCAGTGATACTTCAATAGAAGTTGCATCTTTACTTTCTGATAATACAATCTGATTTTTCACAAATACCTTTTGTGGTTTGTGAAACAAATATGCGATTGGTTTATCCTCAGATACAATCTCTTTCATCTCTGCGACAATTTGATCGCCGGATTGAAGCACAGCGAGTTTAATTGACATGTTAATTTCCTGTGTTTTGGTATTATACCAATAAAAAAGAGGGGTGTCAACTGGATTGTGCCAGTTTCCCCTCTGTCTGCGACGACGATATTCAATTTTATTTATAGATACTCTTTCCGAGCATGATGTTCTGGAACTACCTTACCCAATTTAATTGTAAGCATTCCATCTTCAAAATTTACATCCTCAACTTTTGTGTCGTCAGAGAGTGTCCAAGTTCTAGTAAAGGATCTTTGAGCTAATCCTCTGTGAGTGTAATTTTCAGGTTCTTTCTTAGTCTCTTTGTCACCTTGTACAATTAGTTTACCATACTCGGTATATACTTTTACATCTTTCTGTTTAAATCCTGCAAGTGCAATCTCAAGCCTTGATTCATGATTACTAACAGTCACAAGATTGTATGGGGGATAATTTGTTGTAGTTTCGTTGAAAAATCTATCAAAGTAATCATCTAATCCAATGCTGTTACGATTAATCTTCTCTATAAGTTCTGGAAGATTTTCAGCGTGGTAACGTTGTAGTGCGTTCATAGTTCTCCTTAGTAAGCGAGTTTAAAGTTTAGACCCTTTCGGCATCCGTAACTATTTAACAAATGCTACCATTTTTCCATTACTATTTCTATAGTATTATCAACATCTTTTTGTTCGGTTGTTACATTGAAACCATTTGATTGTGCGGTCTCTACTACAATACATTTTGCATATTCCTGAGTTACTTTTTGTAAAAATCTTTCTATGGGAAATGGTTCTTCCCATGCATCTAACTCAGCAACTAAATTAAGTGTCCCATCACTATGTCTCTTAAATCCAACATAGCGAGTTATACCAACCTCAACCTTAACTTGTTCATGTTGATGGTCTACAGGATTATCTAAAAGAACATTTTCCTGAGCCGAGTAACTCAAAGAATTCAACGCTTTTATTAGAACGTCCTTGTCTTTAATTTTCGTTTTGATTGTGCTGAAGTGTGACATCGGATACGTTTTTTTGTTGCTGATAATATTCTGGTTTATGTATGCGTCCAGAGACATCACCCAAACGATTTTCTATATCTTTAGTGAGATTCTCACATACATTACCTTGAACACCTTGTACTTCTTCTTTTACATTTCCATCTTGATCAATACGAAAAATAATTCTTTCCATGCTATGAAGTCTCCTTGAGTATTTGTTTAGTTTCATGCCAGTCTTTAACATGATATGTACAACCATGTCTTTTCTTTACGGCTTCTGCTAATGAGTAATCATTACCAGTTACCTCCATTCTATCACCAAAAAAATATAATTCATCATCCTCAGAAAAATCCCGTAATATTTGACTCTTATCAGTTCCTAGTGGCCCAATATCAATACCAGTCTGTCCTCCAATTACAACTGTCAATTCAGGAAATTGATTTCTAATTCTATCTGCAATATCCTCTCTTTCTAATCTTTCCTTATCCCATTTAATATATTCATCTCTTCCCACAAAAGGATCTTTACCTCTACCTAGAATACTAAAATTAACAGATCCCGGCCTAGACTCAATATGAACTCCATTACGAATAGGAAAACAACTATATGCCAATTCATCTAATAAAAAATTTTCTACTTTCTTTGGTAACTTCCATTCACTTTGATATACATTCACATTTTTTTCATACGCATCACAACCAGAACAATTATATACTCTCTTAGCTGTATAACATATGTCCAATCCTAACTGCTCCAATGTCTTCTGTCTGTCACTACCAGTAACGATGTAAACATCATGATGACGACAAAATATCAGAAAGGGAGCCCAAAAAGAATGTTCTATTTGCCTCCGACTAGGAGTCAGAGTACCATCAACATCAAAAATAAATTTCTTCATGGATAGATTATAGCATAAAGAAGGGGGTAATGGTACCCCCTTTACTCAGACTCTTCTACTTCTACTTTTTTCTTCTTAGATCCAATATTATATTTGGTTTCCAATATCCAATCTTGTTTATCTTTATAAGATAGAACTTTAATCTGATTTAATGGCGCAACATCTTGAATGGTGTCAGCATTGACAATACCAACTAAACCCCAATCAACCAACAGTTGTGCTATACGATTTCTTCTCTGTATATCATTAGTGGTAAGATTTGCATGTTTACCATCTAATGCAAATAACTCTTTAAAATGTACTAAAAAATATCTACCTTGCTTATGAAGAATATGGCAAGACTGATATATTTTTTTCTCCTTTCTAGATGCAACACCGATCCTTGTCAATGTCTCCCTAACTTTCAGGAAATCATCTGGTTCATTCAATGTCACTTCTACCATTTGGTCAGGATTCCATTTTACATCTGGTTCCTTAAGAACGGTCATTGCCTTCCTCCAATATCAAGTTTAGATTTAATAAAATTCAGTTGTTCTTTTGTAAGAATTTTCAGAATCTGTTCCGCTTTAGCATTACTACATGCATAGTATGTTTTGACACTATCAAGGTCTTTGATCTTGTCTTTACGAAGCCAAGGAGAGAATCTACGCTTCTTCCTCACTATATGTATAAGAAAATCATGTTGCATCTTCTTTGGTAAAAAAGGATACTTATTCATCTCATTTGCAAGCATCACTGTGTCAAGATGACCTGACAAACACTTATTGACAATGAAGGGAGGATAATCTTTTTCTACTAATGGATCCTCATCTATTAGATTGTTTTTATTAAGGTTGATTGAGTTCAACCACTCTTTCAATTCAGTCATAACTAACTAATGATTTAATTGGAACATTAGGAATATTATCTCTACCATTCAATCCTAACAATTCTACCACAAATGCACAACCCACAAGTCTTCCACCTACCTTACTAATTAATTTAGATGCTGCTTTTACTGTACCACCAGTTGCTAGTAGGTCATCAACTAATAACACCTTGTGGTCTTTTAAGATGTTAGATTGTATTTCCAATCTATCTTGACCATATTCCAAACTATAATTAACACCAACAATTTTACTAGGTAACTTACCTTTTTTTCTTATTGGAACAAATCCCATCCTCTGTCTAGTCGCTAAAGCAGTTCCAATAATAAATCCCCTAGATTCAATTCCAACAATATAATCAGGAGTTAATCTCTCAGAGAATTCTCCTAATCTATCTAACATAAAAGTTGTTGCTGTAGGACTTCTTAATATCGGAAACATATCTCTAAACAAGATACCTTTCTTAGGAAAATCAGGATGATCAGAAATTAATTTTTTAAGATCCATTAATTTAATCCTCCACGATACAGCATTGCTTTGAATAACGAATTACCTTTATGAACATTCTCCTCCCAATCATTTGCTGAATTTTCATCAGCAGAATCGGAAATGTATTTAAAACTTCTAAAATCCACTTCCTCTTTGAGACAAGTTTTAGCAATAGCATATGCTTCCATGTCCACAATGTCACAAACAATCTCAGGTTTGGATGTTGCAAACTTGTCTCCACTTCCACAAACTATTCCTTTGTTCCCAATTATTATACCATCTTCAAAGGGTGTTTGTCCAAGCTCACATTTCAATGCTCTTGCATCCATATCTCTATCAACATATCCAGTAACCTCTACAAGTCCAGTAATATTACTTACTGTTCCAGCAGATCCATAATTAATAATGAATTTGTGTCCATCCCTAATTGCTCTCATTGTAGCAATAGTAGCGTTCACTTTTCCACACCCACTTAAATAAATTGGGTATCCCTGAATTCCTTCTGCCTCTTCAGGAAGAGCAATAATTAAAGCAGCCATAATAAAAAATAAATTTAGATTCCTTGATCTTTATTTTTAGCAAAGAAATCTTTCATAGAGGATTGTAGTTGACCCTTATTTTCTTTGGGGTCTAATTTGTTATAACCTTTTATCTTTTTCCAATTATTATATAATGCACCAAGATGCCAAGATTGAGCAAGACTATGTGGCCCATTTTCTAGCAATTCAAGTTCCCTTTTATCGCTAGTGTAACTTTTGTATTCTTCTCTCCAATTAGAGTCATCATAAAGTTTTGTTGTCATTAATCTCCGTAAGTAAAAGTTTTTCCTTTGATTTGAGATTGACCTTCTGGGTTTTTACCCTGTGGTTTAAATCTACCCACATTTATACCTTTTTTCTTGCCAAGACCACCTTTGCGAGTGGCTGATAGTGTACCAGTTTTTTTAGTTTGTGTCAATACAGAATCCTGCCCATACTTCTTACCCAGTTTCTTAACTTCTTTTTTAAACTTTTTCTTACCCATCTTACCACGAGCTATGACATGACTTCTCTCTTTTACCTTTGTTTCTTTACCAGTCTTTTCATCTTTCTCTGAATATGATCCAGTTACTTTCGTAGCACCTTTACCAAATCTACCACGAATATCTTTATCTAATTTCTTTGCTCTCGCGGTATTTTCTTTCTTAGATAGATTTCCTCTAGACGCAGACATTACAGCAATACCCTTTTTATCGGACTTGCTTTTAATTCTAGAAAGACTACTCTCTTGTATAAATTCTTTAAATGTCTTCATCTCTTACCAATTTTTAATTATTTATTATTTAATTTGTTCTCATATTTTGGTTCTGGTTCATTAATACGATGTGCAAATTTAGATTCATCAAAGTAAGAAGTATAGTTCATTTTACCTTCTCTCTCATCCAAAACTTCATTAAATAAAATTTTTAGTTCCTTAACCATTTCAGGTGTATGTAACCTACGAGGATATATCATCATAGGTTTATGTGGTTGTGCTTTTAGTTCTCCTTTGAAGTTAGGATCCGCAGGCCCACTCATTCCTTGAGTATCTATCTTATCCATAATAATTCAGTTTTTTTATTTATTATCTAATGATTTGTATATCATCCTCCTGTGTCCATAGTTCAACTTTATCTCTAAAGCGTTCCTCCTTCTTTAACTTTTCATATCTCTTACTTGCTTTCTTCTTCCACCATGAGATGATATTTTCAAGATAAAATTTATCCCAGTTCTGACCACGAACTAGTTTATCTTGCTCACCAGCTATAACTTCACGAACATTACCATATCCATAATCAGAAATATAAAATCTTTTCTTCTGTGTAAGATTCAATGCCATGTTAATCGCATCAGTAAACTGTTCCAATTCAGTTTGCATTCCATATTCTTTCATTGAATTTTTAATTATAGATATCATCTTAGTTTGTCTCTTCAACTTCTTTGAAGATGCTTTATTATCAGTAAGAGGTGTATTATTATTTAATTCTTTAAACTTGTTATGAAGTTTATGAAATGCATTGTCATGTAACAATGGTGTGAACTTACTTTCAGTTAAACCTTTGTATCTCATAAAAGGTTTAAGACCATCATATTGTGATGCTGCTGTAGTAGATCCATATAAAGAAGTTGTTTCAAATAATGCAATCTCTTTATCAAATACTTTAGATATAGTTTCCCTTGCAAAATGTGAACAACAAAGTAATGCCAATAATTTACCACCAAGATAATTGTATCCAAATGGTTGAGATGGAACAATAACAAATCCCATACAAGTATGACGATTTAATATGGATAAATTGGCTGGTTTACCTAACCATACATTTCTTGGTTTTGAGTTGATAGTGGGTGAACCAAAACGTATAAAACCAATTAACTTTTGTGTATTCTTTTCATATACCATCCAACGTAATTCTCTACCCGGAATATTTGATTCATTATTATGAGATGATACAACACCTAACATAGTTTTATAATGATCTTGTGGTAGACCATTTTGAAATCTATCACCTACAAAACGAATATCAAACTCCATATCATTTGGATGAATATCTTCATTAAGAAACTCATCCTCTAATGGTGTAAGAGAACTAAAACTTTTAATTGTTTCTTTCTTTACGAAACGCAAATAATCTTCAATATTCCCCATGTGAGAGAAATATTGAATAAATTTATCTGCTGCCCAAAGAGTATCATTTTTAGAAATGATATTAATCGTCATGTGAATGCTTCGGATAATCTTTGTTTACAGATTTCATAACTGCTCTTCTACCTTCATGCCCATGAGCAATACCCAACTCATGCAGCTTAGCATGCTCGTCAATCTGATCTTTAAGATTTTTACTTCCGGGCCCAAAAGCATTGTAAAGAGCAATTCCAACTAAAGTAAATAAAAACAACACTATGAAAAGGATGAATCCCTGATCAGGTGTTAAATGTAAATGTGGGATAAGAACATCATCTTGTTTTTCCCATGTTCCCGGTAATGTATATACCGATGGTTTTGATAAAAAAATCATTAATAGAACCTCTCAAAAGTGTTAGGGTTTACCTCTACCTGTATAGTATCAAATATTCTTAAAAGTGCATTAGCATACGCTCTGTATCCTGCACCAACATATATTTGACCAAATACAACAGATGCTGTTGCAATACCCCAAAAGAGATAATAAAATCTAGATTTCACTTGGTTTCTTAATTTTTCGGTGTTCGTTGACATTTTCATTTCTTGGATAAAATACTTCTACAAATGATTCACATTTAGGGCATGACAAATTAGTCACAAAGCTAAACTCAGGAAATAGTTCTTCATCTAGGTCTGAATCACTTCCCCAGATAAGTTCTGTCTGACAGTGCCAGCAATTCATTTAGTAATTTCCTCCAAATTAAAGAGACTATAAAATTCAAGACCTGCCTCCTTAAAAGCAGTATCAGCTTCACCCATTCCACAGGAATCACAATCTTCTTGCCTATCAATGATACTGACAATACGATTCACAACATAACCAGCATCTCTAAGTTTTTCTACTGCTTTTATTGCAGATGAACCTGTGGTAACTACATCTTCTAAGACTGTAATTTTAGATCCCTTTTCAGGTAATGGGCCTTCTATCCATGCTTGAGTTCCATGGCCTTTTGGTTCTTTACGAACTATCAACCCAGAAAGTGATCCCTTGTTTAAAGCAGATACAAGTGCAACACCCGATACTAATGGATCAGCACCAAGAGTTAATCCAGCAACTGCGACAGAATCATCCTCTACACACTCAACAAGCATGGCACTAGTAATTGCTAAACCTCTACCTGATAATGTGACAGGTTTGCAATTTATATAATGCTCACTCTGTTTTCCAGAAGATAATGTGAAATCACCTTTTTTATAGGCACTATCTTTCAACATTGTGAGTAACTCGTCTTTCATTTAATCATCTCCATAATAGCATAATAAACAAAAATAACGGAACCAGTACCACTTAATAATAGCACAATTCCGAAAAAACCGAAACAGTTAAGTTGAAAAGGTTTCGTTTTCCTTTTCCTTTTCATTCCTCAATAACTTCAACTTTAATTGGTTGTGTTAAATACTCTGCCAATCTATGATATGCAAATGCAGTTACCACTTGAGGAACTATAAATGCAACCATTGCAACTACCCAAAAGAAGTAGTAATAATTTTCCTTATTTTGTGTTCTCATTTGAATTCACACTCCACCATGATTTCCGTTAAACAGGCTAGCATATTGATCTCCTGATCTGCTACAAATGCCACTTGGTACTGATATTTAGCAAGAACAAGGACGGCAGCAGGAATAGAACTAGCGACCAAGGATTCATATAAATTATCGTAAATACGACGAAAGAGTAAAGTAGTATCATTATCCAGATTAGTGTTGACCCACTTACGTACTTCAGAAAAGTTTTTTTCTTTAAGATTTTTAATAAGTTCATTTACAGAGACATCAGAAAAAGAAGCTAAGATACCAGAATCTATTTTACCTCCAACAGAGTATCTCTGACATTCATTTAATACTCTTCTCCAATCAGGAAAATGTTTATTGATTAATTCTATTATAACTTTTTTATCATACTCAATCCTTTCCTCATCTAAAATATCAATTATTCGTTGGAAGAATCCTGCTGCGATTGTGGGTTTGTCTTTTTTATTAACATTGAAGTCAATAACAGCGCACCTACTATGGAGAGGCTCGATGATTTTATTCTTGTAATTGCAGGTAAAGATAAATCTGCAGTTTCTGGAGAACTC
>CESQ01095710.1_pt1 | contig 10432 bp, 9 predicted proteins | sample 361401 | NCBI WGS metagenome assembly CESQ01 (sample SAMEA2622119, study PRJEB7988) | marine metagenome | isolation source: saline water (ENVO:00002010), including | reverse complement strand
GTCTCATATATATTCAATTATAAGAAAGATAAAGCATTCTCTATTTCGACAATTTTGTCTTCCTTGGCGCTTATACTAGGCATATCAATTTTAATTACTGTTATGTCTGTTATGAATGGCTTTAGAGAAGAATTAGTAAGCTCTTTAAGTGGTATTAATGGAGATATAACTATTCATAACGCAAAAGATAATGACATTTTAACTCTAAAAAGAAAATATCCAGATTTAGTTTATGTAAAAAATATTCAAGACAGAGTTATAACAACTAACTCCAATAGTATTGAGGGTTTGCTTATGAAATCAATACATCAAAGCGATATATATAAGATACCTAAAGTGAATGATAATTTATTTGAAGTAAAAAGTTCAGGTGAAAATTGGGTTTATATAGGAGTAGAATTGGCGAGAGCCTTAGATGTTCAAGTTGGCGATAATTTTCAAATAAGCATACCAGATACTAAAATGACTATTTTAGGACCAGTACTAAATACTCACCAATTATATGTTAAAGGTGTCTTTAATTCAGGTATCTATGATTATGATAAATATTTTATTTATTCTAATATTGATAATTTTTTATCCTTAGATAGCCCAGTAATTTATGAATTATATTATGATATTAATAAAATAAATTTTGATGATTTAAATAATTTGTATTTTGAAACTTGGGAAAATCAAAATCAATCCTTAGCTCAAGCATTAGCTACAGAAAAAAATGTTATGTTTATGATATTATTTTTTATCGTTATTATTTCTTCTTTCACAATTATATCAAATCAAATTTTTTTCATCAAAGAAAAATTTAGAGATATTGTTCTATTAAAGACATTGGGGATTGGCCAATTTCAAATATGTTCTTTATTTTTTTTAAATTCATTTTTAATTTCCATATTATCGATAATTATAGGAACTTCTTTAGGAATTTTCCTCTCTGTTAATATTGACTCTATTGAAAATATTTTATCTATTTTATTAAACTTCGATCTTTGGAATAATGAGATAAGATATTTGTCAACTATGCCCTATAGTATCCACATCAATGACATTATCTTCATAATAAGTATTTCTGTTATTTCATCATTATTTGCTTCTTATATACCTATTTTAAGAATTTTTAAAATTAAGCCTAATTTGATACTAAGATGAATTTATTAGATTTAAAAAATATTTCAAAATCATATAAATCTAGTATTGATCAATCAGTAATATTACAGAATGTTAATTTATCCATAAAAAAAAAAGAGAACATATTCTTATTCGGTCCTTCTGGTTGTGGTAAATCAACTTTACTAAATATTCTTTCTGGATTAGACGATCCTGATGCTGGAGAGATTTATTTTGAAAATAAAATTGTAAAAAAATATAATCAACATCTTTTAAAGAATGATATTAGTATTGTTTTTCAAGATCATTATTTAATATCTGAATTAAATATATATGACAATATATTTCTAAAATGTAAAAAAAAAGAAGAGATTAACGAAATCTTAGAATATTTAGACTTAATTAAGTTAAAAAATAAATTTCCAAGTCAACTTTCTAACGGCCAAAAACAAAGGGTATGCGTTGCTAGGGCCTTAGCTAATAAACCAAAATTTTTAATAGCAGATGAACCAACAAGTTACTTAGATAGGAAAAATGCTAATCTTGTAATTAATTTGATTATAAAAGCTTCATTAAAATATGATATATCAACAATTGTTGCCAGTCATGATATGTCTTTCCAATCAAATTTTCATAAATCATATACTATTGAGAATATGGATTTAGTTTTATGTTAATACCATTAAGAAACTATTCAAATTATTCTATCTGTGAGTCTAATATTAAAATTGAAGATTTAGTTGATTTTGCATCTAAAAATAAATTACCAGCTATATCACTCACAGACTATAATCTCTTATCAGGTGCATTAGAATTTTCAATTAAATGTAAAAAGAAAGGTATTCAACCAATTATTGGATTAGATGTTGATTATTTATCGTCATTAAAACATATATCAAGAATTACTTTTGTATCTAAAAATGAAATAGGATTTAAAAATATAAATATTCTCTCAACAAAAATTAATACAGAAAAAGATTTTTTACTTTCTTTAGATAATATCAATAATTTTACAGAAGGTAACTTGCTAATCTTGGGAGGCCTTTATAGTATTTTTGAAAATATTTCACTCAATCATAAAAATTTTAAAAAATTAAATGAAGAAGTAAAATTGCTTAAAGATTTATTTAATAAAGATATTTTTTTTGAGTTTGACTCAAAACTAGATAATTCTTTTATAAATGAAATTTCTAAGAAATTAGATATTCATTTATTCCAGTCGTCTTTTAGTTTTTATAAGGAATCTAACGATTATCAAGCTATGAGAATTCTTCATTGTGTAAAAAATGGAGAATATCTTCAAAACACAACATATAAGATTGAAAATAACTACTCTCTCAATCGAAAAATAAATTGCCAAGAACAATCATTAATTTCTAATACTCATTTAATAGCAAATAAAATTCATTATATCATTGAAGAAAAACCAATAACATTACCTAATTTTTCATCTGATCCTAACTCCGATGAAAATAAAGAGATTATCAAGCAATCTAGAAGTGGCTTGGATCTAAGATTAAAAAAATTATTTAGAAATCTTTCTATAGAAGACTTTAACTCTAAATCTAAAATATATAGAGAGAGATTAGAGTATGAATTAAATGTAATTACTAAAATGAAATTTTCAGGTTATTTTCTAATTGTTTCAGATTTTATAAGATGGGCTAAAGCCCAATCTATTCCAGTTGGTCCTGGAAGAGGATCTGGTGCTGGCTCAATTGTAGCATGGTCTCTTTTAATTACTGATGTTGACCCTATAGAGTTTGGTCTTCTCTTTGAGCGCTTTTTAAATCCAGACAGAGTTTCTATGCCAGACTTTGATATAGATTTTTGTAAGTCGAGAAGAGATGAAGTAATTGAATATGTGCAGAAAAAATATGGTTTTCAAAATGTGGCTCAAATAATTACTTTTGGAACTATGATATCAAGAGGAATTTTAAAAGATATAGGAAGAGTAGAAGGTATACCGTATTCAGAGGTAGAAAGAATGGTTAATAAAATTCCATATAATCCTGTGCACCCATTATCTATAAGTGAACTAAAGAATAATCATAGTGATCAACTAGGAGATTTAGCTGAGTCTGAAATGATGGATAAAGCTGAGTCTATGGAAGGTGCTCTAAGAAATATATCTACTCACGCTGCTGGTATTATCATATCATCGGATAAATTATATGGAAATGTTCCTCTTTTTAAAGATGATGAATCAGAAATTATGGCTACACAATTCAATATGAAAGATTGTGAAAAAGCAGGTTTACTTAAGTTTGATTTTTTAGGTTTAGCTAATTTAACAATTATAGATGAAACTCTTAAACTTATTAAAAATAATCATGATATTGACATAGATCTCACAGAAATTCCTTTCAATGATAAAAAATCTTTTGATCTGTTAGGAAAAGGAATTACATGTGGCGTATTTCAAGTAGAAAGTGCAGCTATGGTTGATACGCTTATTAAATTAAAACCAACAAATTTAGAAGAGGTAATAGCTGTATTAGCTCTAAACAGACCAGGACCTATGCAATTTATCGACAGCTTTATAAAAAGAAAGAAAGGCGAAGAAAAAATAATTTATGACCACCCATTATTAGAACCTATTTTAAAAGAAACATATGGGATAATAGTCTACCAAGAGCAAATCATGAAAATAGCCCAAGTTATTTCTGGATATTCTCTTGGTCAAGCTGATTTACTCAGAAGAGCAATAGGAAAAAAGATCAAAGCAGAACTTTTAAGTCAAAAAGAGGGTTTCATAAAAGGAGCAACTAATAAAAAAATCAAATCTTCTGATGCTACTAAATTATTTTCCCTTATAGAGAAATTTGCAGAGTATGGTTTTAATAAAAGCCATGCTGCTGCCTATGCTTTCATTACTTTCTATACTGCTTATTTAAAAGCACACTATCCAAAAGAATTTTATTGTGAATTGTTGAATAACTCTATTAATAATACTGACAAAATTTTTATTATACTCAATGAAATTGCCTCACAAAATATAGATATTAATCCTCCAGATATTAATTTCTCAGATTATAAATTTACAGTAGTTGAAAATAAAATTTCTTATGGTCTTTCTGCTCTAAAAGGAGTCGGAGAGGAGTCTATGAAAGAATTAGTCTATGAAAGAAATAAAAATGGTAATTTCAAAAATTTATTTGATTTTAATAGAAGACTCTCAAAGTCAATTTTAAATAAAAGACAAATTGAAAAATTAATTTTGGCAAATACATTTAAATCTTTTGGGCATAGTATTTCTAAATTATTTTCAAATGTAGAATATATTATTCAAAAAATTGATAGCAACTCTCTTTTCAATGATTTCAATGATGAACAATTTTTCATGAATAAAAAATACATAGAGATGGATGATGTTGAGGCAGAGTTTGAAAGCTTCGGTTTTCTTTATTCTCAAAAAAAACAAGCTGCAATTTTATCAAAATTAAATATTTCTTCATTCAAAGAAAAAATAGATAATAAAAGTGAAATTTTTGAAGATTTTTATTTTTATGTAATCAAATCTCAATACAAAACAACCAAAAATGGAAAGAGATATATTCTAATGAATGTGATTAATGAAAGCGGATTTTTTGATTTAAGACTTTTTGAAGATAAATTTGACATGAAATCACTTCAAGCTAATTACATTAAAACAAAAATAAAATCATCCTTTAAAAATGATTTTTATAATGTAAATATAGATAAAATCGAAATTATTAATCAAAATAGCTTAGCTAATGAGATATCTTATTTTTCGGTCGAGGATTTATTAGAATTAGGCATTAAACAAGACTTAAAAGATATAAAAATTCGTAAGCAAGATAAAATTTTAACTGTGAGTCTTAATTAATGCTTGAAATATCTATGAAATCATTTAAAAAATCACAAAAAACAGGTTAGTAATTTTCCGGTGCCTTTAAATAGGTTTTCCACTTTACTAACCAATGCTAAACCGGAGGCAAAATGAATTTAGAAATATCTTTAGAAGACTTATTAAAAAATGGTTCCCATTTTGGTCATAACAAAAAACGTTGGAATCCTAAAATGGAAAAATTTATATATGGTGAAAAAAATGGAACACACATATTAGACCTAAGAAAATCTCTTCCTTTAATTGAAAACGCTCTAAGATTTGCTTTAGAATCTTCAAAAAATAAAAAAAAGTTTTTATTTGTATCTACAAAAAAACAGCATGGAGAAATTGTTGAAAATATTGCAAAGGAAACTGGAAACTTTTATGTAAATTTTAGGTGGCTAGGTGGAATGATTACAAATTGGAATACTGTCAAAAATTCAATAAGCACATTAAATAATTATGAGAACATCTTAAACTCCGATGAAACAGTATTTACCAAAAAAGAATTATCAGATATAGAAAAGAAAAAAATTAGACTTGAAAAAACACTTGGTGGAATTATTGAAATGAAATCAATCCCTGATGTTTTGTTTATAATTGATACTAATAGAGAGCATATAGCTGTTTTAGAAGCCAAGAAATTAGGAATACCCATTATAGGTATAGTAGATACTAATTGTGATCCTGATATAATTGATTATCCAATACCTGCAAATGACGACGGTGTTAAATCTGTACAATTCATTTTAGATAGTTTTAAAAAGGTATTAATGAATAGTTCAGATGATGATTTACCTAAAGATGGAGAAAATACTAATGAGTAATATGGAATTAATTAAAAAACTTAGAAACTCAACAGGCAGTGGGATAGTTGATTGCAAGAAAGCCCTATCTGAAAATAATAATGATTTAGAGTCTGCTATAAAATGGTTAAGAGAAAAGGGTATACTCAAGGCTCAAAAAAAACAAGACAGAGAAACAAATGAAGGAGTCATATCATTTTTTAATCACGATGCTTCTTTTTCCTCTTTTTCTTTATGTAAGATTAAATGTGAAACTGATTTTGTTGCTAAAAATGATGATTTTCTCAATTTTGCAAATGAATTAACAAAAGCTATTCATGAAAATGATCAAATTGAAACCTCGGGAAATTTAGAAAACCTCTCCAAAATTATGTTGTTGGGTAAAGACTTAAGTACTGTATTGACAGATTTGATTTCTAAAATAGGAGAGAATATCCAAATAATATCCTACAAAAAATATCGCTCAGATAATTCTTTATTTATAAGCTATTTACATAATAAATATAATTCATCTTGTTCTAAAATCGCATCTGTTGTTGAAATATCTACTGATAATGTTTCTGATACCATAAAGATCGTTGATCAATTAAAAGTTCTAGCAATGCAAGTTTCTGCTATGAAACCTATGGGCCTAGATGAAAATTCATTAGATAAAAAAGTATTAGAAGACGAAAAAGACATCATTCTCAAACAAATTGAAAATACCCCAGAAGATAAAAAGGAGCAGATAGTCAAGGGTAAATTAAATAAATTTATTAAGGAAAATACTCTTTTAGGTCAGGCTTTGATTACAGACCCTAAAAATACTGTTGGTAACTATATAATAGATCTATCTAAAAGTTCTAACTTAAATCTTAACATTGCTTCAATGGACTTATATAGTATTTAAATGTTCAAAAATATAATGCTAAAGATTTCAGGTGAATCTTTAGCAGGGACTAATGAGCAGGGTTTTGATTTTAAAATTTTGAATGATTTAGCAGAAAGTATAAAAGAACTTGCTAGCAAGAATATTCGTATCTCAATAGTATTAGGAGGTGGTAATTTTATCAGAGGCTCTTCTTTTTCTAATGGTGTAGTTGATAGAGTTACTTCTGATTACATGGGTATGCTAGGTACGGTAATAAATTCTTTAGCTTTACAATCAAATTTAGAAAAAATTAATGTTCCTTCAAGAGTAATGACAGCCATTAGTATTAATCGAGTAGCTGAGCCTTATATTAAAAACAAAGCAACTAAACATTTAGATAAGAAAAGGGTGGTTATCTTTGCCTCAGGTACGGGCAACCCATTTTTTTCAACTGATACAGCTGCAGTTTTGAGAGCTTCTGAAATGAAATCAGATGTAATTTTAAAAGGAACTAAAGTAGATGGCATCTATGACAAAGACCCAGTTACTAATAAAGATGCAGAAAAAATTTCAAAAATTTCACACTCTGAATATCTTAATAAAGATATTAAAGTGATGGACGCGACCGCTATTAGTTTAGCCAAAGATAGATCTTTACCAATAATTATTTTCTCAATACTTAAGAGTTCTAATATTATTGATATTATTGAGGGCAATGGATCTTATTCAATAATTAGTTAATATGTTTGAAATAAGTATTTGTAAAAATGAAATGGATACATCTTTAGAAGCTTATTCTAATGAATTAAAAAATATTAGAACTGGCCGTGTTTCTCCTGAAATTTTAAAGAATATAATTATAGATAGTTACGGATCTAAAATGCCATTAACTCAGTTATCTAATGTAAATAATTTAGATAATATGACCTTATCAATTAGTGTTTGGGATGGGTCCCTGACAAAAATAGTAGAAAAAACAATTCTTGAGTCAAATTTAGGCGCAACACCTCAAACTGATGGAAATAATATTTTATTAAAATTTCCAGAATTAACTGCAGAAAGAAGGAAAGAATTAGTAAAAATTATATCTGATACTGCAGAGAAATTTAAAGTTTCAATTAGAAACATTAGAAGGAAACATATAGATTTGATTAAAGATCTTGAAAAAGATAAATCTATATCAATTGATGAAAGCAAAAAATTTCAAGACGAAGTTCAAAAAAGTACTAATGAGTCAATAACCAATTTAGACTCTATTACAAAGAATAAAGAAAACGAAATTCTTAAAGTTTAGATCTTGTTAAATAAATTAGAACATATTGCCTTCATAATGGATGGAAACAACAGATGGTCAAAACTTAATTCTCAAACTAAATTGAAATCATATACAAATGGTGCTGAGAAAATTTTAAAAATCACAGAATTTATATTCAAAAATTATGAAGAAGTAAAATACATATCTGCGTTTGCTTTATCAAATAATAACTTAAATAGGTCTAAAATAATAATTAATACATTAAAAAAAGTTTTTCAAAATTTCTTAGATCAAATTGATAGGCTCGATAATTATCCATTTAATATTACTTTTAAAGGTGATTTATCCTTTTTAGATAAAAAAATTCTCAATAAAATCAATAAAATTAAACCATTAGATAAAAGAAAAAAAAACTTAATAATATTTGTTAATTACAGTGGTAGAAAAGATATTGAAATGTCTTACAAAAAAAAATTAAAAGATAAAATTAGTTTTAATAATTTTAAAATAATAAAACACTTATCTACTAAAGATTTACCTGATCCAGATATTTTAATTAGAACTGGTGGTTTTAGAAGAATTAGTGATTTTTTACTTTACCAGTTAGCATTTACTGAATTATATTTTTTAAATGTATTATGGCCAAATATTTCCAATAATAATGTTAGAAATGTTATCAATAGCTACATGAAAACATCGAGAAAATTTGGTCTTTAATATATCTAGGTTAATATCTGGTTTAACTATCTTATCAATATGTATTTCATCATTTTACTTTAATTTTGATTTTTATTTTATTTCTATAGTAAGTTTGCTGATAGCACTTGAATGTTATAAGAATAACTTTATCGAAAAAAAAAGTATTTTTTATATTTTATTTTTTTTATCATTTTTTATCATTTTTCATTTTTCTAATTTTAATAATATTTTCCTTTTTATATTTCTTGTAATTGCTTTATTTTTATCTATTAAATATCAACATAATCATCTATTTTTAATTTTTTTAATAATTCTTTTTATCTACTCGTCCATAATACTATTAATGAATGATAGGTATTATTTTTATTTATTATTACTAATTTCATTCATTAACGACTCGACAGCCTATATTTTTGGAAATCTTCTTAAAGGACCTAAGATTATACCTAGCATAAGTCCAAATAAAACATGGTCAGGAACGTCTATATCCTTTTTAATTTCATTGTTAATGTTATTGTTGATTTTAGATTTAAATATTATTTTTTGTATTTTTATATCTTCTTTATTTTTTTTAGGTGACATCTATTTTTCCCTTATAAAAAGAAAAAATAATATAAAAGATTTTTCTAACTTAATTCCGGGTCATGGTGGTATTTTAGATAGAGTTGATAGTTTTTTATTCCCATTAATAGTAATATCTTTAATAATTTAGCATGATTACTCCAAAAATATTAATCATCGGTTCAACAGGTATCTTAGGTTTAAAAATAATTAAATATTTAAATGATTTAAATGTACCAATTGAAACGGCTACTTGTTTTAATAATTTAAAACTTTTAAAAAAATTAAAAGTTAAATTTAATATTAAAAGAACGTTTTGTTTAAATCAAAATAAATCAAATGATTACTCAGTATTATTAAATCATGTCAGAGAAAATAAATATGATATAATCTATATTCTTGATACAGAATTAAACTCTATTCCTTTAATTCAATCTTCTCTAAAGTTTCAAAAAAATTGTGTATATGCTACTGCTAATAAAGAATTAGTTATTGCTGGTGGAAAGATACTAATTAATTTAATTAATAAGAATAATATTTTCTTACCACTTGACTCAGAACATTTCTCATTAATTGATATTACTAATTATGAAATAGATAAAATTAAAAAAGTTTATATTACCGCTTCTGGTGGTCCATTTTACTTTACAAAAAAAAAACTAAAAAATGTCAAATTAAAAGAGGTTATTAAACATCCTAAATGGAAAATGGGAAAAGATATTTGTATTAATTCATCAAATTTTATTAATAAAGCTTTCGAAATTTTAGAACTTTCCACCATTTTTGGTATACCACTTAATAAGATTGATATACTCCTTTCCAAAGAGGCTTTAGTTCATAGCGTTGTTTCTTTTACAGATGGTAGATATACTTTTAATATTTTTAATAATGATATGTTAATACCATTGATAAAACCTTTAGAAAAATTTAATTTACCTACTAAAATTAATAATAAAATTGATTTAAGCTTATATAAGAACTTTAAACTTGCTTACCCAAAGAATGATATAAGATTTCCTCTATTAAAAAAGATCAAATTAATAAAAACTTTTAATCATTGCCAACAAATTTTATTCCTTATTCTCAATAAGAAAGCACATAATTTATATTTATCAGATAAATTAAGATATAATCAGATTGTTAATTATATTTTTTCAAATATGTCTAATTATAATTATAAATATAATTTATTAAATTTAGATGATATTATTAAATACTATAAAAAATGTTCAGAATAAACCTTATGAATAAAATCACATTTTTTTTATTTTTTTTATTTTTTTCGCATTATTCTTTTTCAAAGT
>CESQ01047932.1_pt1 | contig 10434 bp, 10 predicted proteins | sample 361401 | NCBI WGS metagenome assembly CESQ01 (sample SAMEA2622119, study PRJEB7988) | marine metagenome | isolation source: saline water (ENVO:00002010), including | reverse complement strand
CATCAGTTTACGGCGGTCCTGCAGATAAAAAAAATTATTATTTATTATCAGATGATGAAGATAGATATTTAAAATATAATAAAAAAATTCAATCTCAAAAAAATATAAGATTAAATGCATTGCATAAAAAAATCAATTTATTAAAAAACAAAAAAAATTCATTTAATCAAATTGAAAAAATCTATTTAAATGCAAAACAAAACTTCAATAATGAGTGGTTAATTTTTTATGAAATTTTAGAAATATCATTAAATATTAAAGAAGCATATTGGATTAATAGTATAATTAAAAAATTATATAAAATTATTGAAAAAAATAATGACTTATCTCACGCTATCAAACGTGGATTAGATCTCCTTTTATTAAAATAAAATTATAGATTTTTTATATTTAATTTATTTTATATATTTATAGCCGATAAAATTAGTCGTATATGTTAAATATAACTAAAAAAATAGAATACGCATTAATTGCGATGCGACATATGAAAAATAGAGATTCTTTATGTTCTTCGAGAGAAATTTCTAAAAATTATAATATTCCACATGAAATTATGGCAAAGACTTTACAAAAGTTATCAAAAACTGGCTATGTACATTCTATAAAGGGATCGCGTGGTGGGTATTATCTAAATAAAACTTTAAAAAACATTAAATTAATTGATTTTATTGAAAATATTGAAGGTCCTGTTGGTATAGTACAGTGCTCTATAGATAATGAATGTGATTTACTAGAAATGTGTAACATTAAATCTCCAATAAATAAAATAAATTTAAATATACGAAAAGCGTTAAGTAAAATTAAACTACATGATGTTGCTGGATAGAAAGGAAAAATATGAGTACAAATAATAACTTGTTATCTGAAGATATAACATTAACGAATAATGCAGCTAAGCGAGTAAATGCTATTTTAACAGGTGAAGGTAAAACACACAACTATCTACGAATTAGTGTTGAAAGTGGTGGCTGCTCCGGAATGAATTATAACCTGACATTCGATGATAAAAAGGATGAATTTGATAAAGTCTATGAAAGCAATGGTATAAAAATACTCTGTGATATAAAAAGTTGGGTTTATGTAAAAGGAACTAAAATTGATTTTTCTGATGATATGCTATCAGGAGGATTTAAATTAAATAATCCTAATGCAAATAGAACATGTGGGTGTGGAACTAGCTTTTCAGCATAATTATGTCAGATACTTTAAAAAAAATAAAAAATATAACAGATTCAGATTATAAATATGGATTTATAACTGACATTAAAGAGTTTAGAGTTCCTAATGGATTAAATGCAGATATAATTAAAAAAATATCATCTATAAAAAAAGAACCTAAATGGTTATTAGATTGGAGACTTAAAGCATACAATAGATGGTTAGATATGGAAGAACCCAAATGGCACAATTTAAGCTATCCTGAAATTAATTTTGATAAGATATGCTACTACTCATCTCCAAAGAAAAAAGAACTAAAGAGTTTGGATGAAGTAGATCCTGAATTGCTAAAAACATATGATAAACTTGGTATTCCATTGGATGAACAAAAAATGCTTTCAGGGGTAGCGGTAGATGCTGTATTTGACAGTGTATCAATAGCTACAACATTCAAAGAAACATTAAAAAAAGCAGGTGTGATTTTTTGTCCATTTTCTGAAGCGGTAAATAAATATCCAAAATTAATAAAAAAATATTTAGGTTCTGTTGTTCCATATACAGATAATTACTATGCAGCTCTGAATTCAGCAGTATTTAGTGATGGTTCATTTGTTTACATACCTAAGGGGACAAAATGTCCTATGGAACTTTCTACTTATTTTAGAATTAATGCAGCAAATACTGGTCAATTTGAAAGAACTCTTATTGTTGCTGATGACAATTCATATGTTAGCTATCTTGAAGGCTGTACTGCACCAATGAGAGATGAAAATCAGCTTCATGCTGCAGTTGTAGAGCTTATTGCGTTAGATAATGCTGAAATAAAGTACTCAACTGTACAAAATTGGTATCCTGGAGATAAAGAAGGTAAAGGAGGAATATATAACTTTGTTACAAAACGAGGAAATTGTAAAGGTAATAATTCTAAAATATCGTGGACTCAAATTGAAACAGGCTCATCATTAACTTGGAAATATCCAAGTTGTATGTTAATGGGAGATAATTCAATTGGAGAATTTTATTCGGTTGCTTTAAGTAATAATTATCAGCAAGCTGATACAGGTACAAAAATGATACACATTGGTAAAAACACTAAAAGCACTATAATATCAAAAGGAATTTCTGCTGGACATGGTCAACAAACTTATAGAGGCGAAGTTAAAATATTAAAAAATGCTAGAAATGCTAGAAATTTTTCTCAATGTGATTCTATTTTAATTGGAGATAAATGCGGTGCACATACCCTCCCATATATTGATATTAGAAACGCTGATTCACAAAGTGAGCATGAAGCTACAACATCTAAAATAGGTGAAGATCAATTGTTTTATTGTAACCAAAGAGGAATTTCAACAGAAAATGCTGTTTCTCTAATTGTTAATGGATTTTGTAAAGATGTTTTTAAAAAACTTCCTATGGAATTTGCTATTGAAGCACAAAAACTCATGGAAGTTAGTTTAGAAGGTTGTTCGGTAGGTTAATTTTATAAAGGAGCGAAATGTTAAAAATTAAAAATCTACATGCTGGAATTAATAAAAAGATAATATTAAAAGATATTAATCTTGAAATTAATAAAGGCGAGTTTCATGTTATAATGGGTAGAAATGGAACTGGCAAAAGCACACTTTCAAATTTAATTACAGGAAAAGATGAATACTATAAAGAAAAAGGAGAGCTATTATATAATAATGAAAATCTAATAGACATGCTACCTGAAGAAAGAGCTAATAAAGGTATATTTATGTCATTTCAATATCCTGTTTCAATTCCCGGAGTTAATACAATGCACTTTTTAAGAACAGCTGTTAATTCCATGAGGAAATCACAAGAGAAAAGTGAATATGATCCAGCCGAATTTATTAAAATATTTAAAGAAAAATTATCTGTTGTTGGACTAGATGAAAGTTTTGCTAAAAGAGCAGTAAATGATGGATTTTCAGGTGGAGAAAAAAAACGATTTGAAATTTTACAAATGCTCTTAATTAATCCCAAATTAATTATTTTAGATGAAACAGATTCAGGCCTAGATATAGATGCTTTAAAAATTGTTTCAAAAGGAATAAATAATTTTAAAAATTCAAGTAATGCTTTCCTTTTAATTACTCATTATAATAGAATTCTTGAATACCTAGAACCTGATTATGTTCATGTCCTTCTAAATGGAAAAATTGTAAAAACTGGAGATAAAAGCTTAGCTATAAAACTTGAAGAGCAAGGATATGGTTGGCTTGAATAATTTTATGAAAAATTTATCAAATAGTGCTTTAAAAAAATTAAAAAATTATACACCAGTTTATGATGAACAGTGGAAGTATACTCATATTAAGAAATTTAATGAATTCGACTTTACTTATACTATTAAATCTTCTATTATAGAATTATCAAGTAATGAATTAGACTACTTGCCATTAAATGATGCACTTGAAAATAATATAAATAATTGTAAAAATATTTTAAATAAAGTAATTCCAAATGATAAAAATAAATTTATTTTAAATAATACAGCCTTTTGCCAATCTGGTCATTATTTTTATCTCCCAAAAGGCGCTAATCAAAAAAATCCTGTTTATATAAAAAATATTATAGCTGAAAATAAATCAAACTCATTTTTTAATGATAGATTACTATTTCATTTTGGGAAAAATTCATCAGCTACGATTGTTTTAAATGAATTAAATAATTCAAAAATATTATCAAATATTGTTTGTGAATTATATTTAGAAGAAAACGCAAATATCGAATTAATTATTAATTCAAACAAACCGCAAACTACACAAATTTTAAATTTAGGAAGTGTAATAAATAAAAATGCATGTCTTAAAATATTTCCTATTGATATATCTGGAAAATTAATTAAAAATAATTACTTCGTAAATTTAAATAATTCAAATAGTCAATTTTATTACTATGGAATAAACTTATTAAATGATAGTAATTCCATTGATAATTATATTGAAATAAATCATAATACAAAGCATACAATAAGTAATCTTAATCAAAAAAATATTTTAACAGATAAATCAAAAGGTATATTTTATTCTAAATCAACTATTAAAAATAACAGTTATAATTCAGAGGCACATCAAAACAATAATAATTTAATTTTATCAGAAAATGCTTTAGTACATTCAAATCCACAATTAATGATTTATAATGATGATGTGCAATGCTCTCATGGTTCGACTACAGGCAAAATTGATAATGATGCTCTTTTTTATTTAAGATCAAGAGGAATTAATCTTAAAGAAGCAAAACAAATCTTACTAAATGCATTTTTAAATGATATAATTGATAACATTAATAATGATGATATTAATTTAGATCTTAAAGAGAAAATCAATCTATGGGTGAATAAGCATGTCAATAAAAAATAGAATTAAAAAAATAAATGAGATGTTTGAAATCTTTGATAATCCAATGGATAAATATACTCAGATTATTGAATTTGGCAAAAAAAACTCAGGAATTGAAAATAAAAATAAAATTGATGAAAATAGAATTTACGGATGTGCATCACTAGCTTGGATTAAAACCTATTCTAATAATAAAACATATTCTATCAAAACTGATTCAGATACATTTATAGTTAAGGGATTATTGAATATTTTAGAATTTATTATTAATGATTCATCTAAAGATGAAATAATAAATTTAAAAATACAGGATATACTCGAAAATATTGGATTAGAAAAATCAATCACTAGTCAAAGAACCAATGGATTTCTAAGTGCTCTTGAAAAAATAAAAAAACAAATAGAACAATATGAATCATAATGAATTTATAGATGTCCTTAGAGAATGTGATGGATATTTAATACCATCTGGGGATAAAATCAAATTAAAAAAAGGTACAAAAGTTAAAATAACTCAATCTCTAGGTGGTGATTTTACTTTATATGTTAATGGCAATTTAGTTAAAATAAGTGGCTCTGATGCTGATGCAATAGGGCAAAAAATAGAACTTAAAAAAGATAACATTGGTAATGAGCATTATGATGAAAAATATATTTGGGATGTGCTTAAAACATGTTATGACCCTGAAATTCCAGTGAATATTGTTGATTTAGGATTAGTATATGATCTGAAATCATCTAAAACAAAATCTGAGAAATATAATATTAATATTAAAATGACTCTAACTGCTCCTGGGTGTGGAATGGGGCCTGTTATTGCGCAAGATGTAGAAACTAAAGTATTAGGCTTAAATTTTGTTGAAGATGTTTTAGTTGAAGTTGTTTGGGAGCCTTTGTGGAATCAAAACATGATGACAGATGAAGCTAAATTAAAGCTTGGTATGATATAATAATGTCTATAAATAAATTAAGAAAAGATTTCCCTATTTTTAAAGATAAGAATTTAATTTATCTTGATAATGCATCTACAACACAAAAGCCACAATGTGTTATTGATGCTGTTTCTAATTTTTACAGCAAATATAATTCAAATGTACATCGAGGAGCTTATCATATTGCAGAAATAGCAACAAAAAAATATGAATCAGCAAGACAAGAAATAGCTCAATTCATAAATGCAGAGCAGGATGAAATTGTATTTACAAAAAGTACAACAGAATCAATTAATTTAGTTGCATATTCACTTGGAATTAATAACTACAAAGAGGGTGATGAAATTATTATCAGTGAGATGGAACATCATAGCAATATCATTCCTTGGCAAATAATATCAAATAAATTTAAAATTAAATTGAAATATATTCCCTTACTTAATAATGGAACATTAGATCTTAATTGTTTATCAAAATTAATTACAAAAAAAACTCGATTAATATCTATAATACATATGTCTAATGTAATTGGTACTATTAATCCTATAGAAGATATTATAAAAACTGCAAAAAAAAATAACATTGAAACCCTAATAGATGCTGCACAAAGTATTTCCCATATAAAAATTGATGTAAAAAAATTAAATTGCGATTATCTAGTCTTTTCAGGTCATAAAATAATGGGACCTACAGGAATTGGCGTTTTGTATGGTAAAAAAAATATATTAAATAAATTACATCCATTTTTAGGTGGTGGCCATATGATTAAAGAAGTTACAATGGAAAATTTCAATTATAACGATTCTCCATGGAAATTTGAAGCTGGAACTCCTAATATTGCTCAAGCAATTGGCTTAGGTAAAGCAGTCAATTATTATCAAACACATATTGACCATAAATTTCACAATCACACAAAAGAATTATTTCATTATTTGATAAAAAAATTATATACAATCCCAAAAATAACTTTGTACCCAAATCAATTTAAAAAAAATGGACCGGTTGTATCATTTTCAATTAATAAAATACACGCCTATGATATTGCTAAATTACTAGATACATTTGGTATTTGCATACGGGCAGGACATCACTGCGCTCAGCCAATTTTAAATAAATATAATGTAACATCTATTAATAGGGTTAGCTTATATTTTTATAACACAGTAGATGAAATAAATGAATTTTATGATAAATTATTAAAGGTGATTAAAATACTATCCTAATCATTTTTATTAAAGACATCCTTTAATGTCCCTTCGTTATGCATTTCTAATGCAATATCACATCCACCAATCAGCTGGCCATCAACAAACAACTGAGGAATTGTGGGCCAATTAGAATGTTTAGATAATTCCACTCTAATATTAGGGTCTTCAAGAACATTTGTTGCTTTATAAGGTACGCCATAATGATCTAATATTTTTACAATTGTAGAAGAAAATCCACACATTGGCATATCTTTAGTTCCTTTCATATACAACATAACATAATTATCACTAATATCTTGTACTATTTTATCTTTTATGCTCATATATCCCTTTAAATTAAATTTAATTAGAATTACTGTGTTAAATATATTATAAATTATTTATCTAAATAAAAGCGTTTTTTATTTTTTATGAAAAAAAAATTCTACATATTACTCTTTATATTTTTATCATATAGTTTATCAAAAAATAATCCCAAAATTGCATTAGTTTTATCTGGTGGTGGTGCAAAAGGGATTGCGCAAATCCCTACATTAGAGCTGATTGATTCCTTAAATATACCAATTGATTTAATTGTTGGTACGAGCATGGGCTCTATTACGGGAGCTACATATAGTATGGGACATTCAGCTGATGAAATGAAAAAAATGGCCTTTGAAACAAATTGGGATAGAGCTTTTTCAAATAGCAAAGAGAGAGAAAAATTATATTTTTTTCAAAAAAAAGATCATGATAAATATAGAGCAATGTTTGAATTAGATGGTATTTCTCCTATTCCTCCTATTGCATTTACAAATGGACACAATAGCTATATGAACTTAAATAAAACAGTAGGTATATATGAGACTATCACAAATTTTGATGACTTATATATACCCTTTAGGTGTAATGCTGTTGATCTTTTAAGTGGTAATGAAATCATATTTGAAAATGGTTCCCTTTCTAAATCTCTAAGAGCAAGTTCATCAATCCCATCTGTATTTAGCCCTTTAAAAGATAATGATTTATTATTGGTTGATGGGGGCGTTGTAAATAATTTTCCTGCCGATGTTGCGGATTATCTAAATGTAGATTTTATTATAGGTGTTAATGTAGCTTTAAGTAAAAAAGAAATGACCGATATCACAACTGTTTTTGATGTTTTATCACAATCTGTTTTATTAAATGGATTAAAAAAACGTATTGAGAACTTACAATATACAGATATTTTAATTGAACCAGATGTCACAAAAAGTTCAACTTTAAATTTTGATTATAATAGTATGATTGAAATATATAATTATGGTAAAAAAGCAGCTTATAGCAAACTTGAAGATTTAATAAAATTAAAAGAATCATTAAACGATAAAAGTCCTACTCCTATTACTTTTAATTCAATTAATAGCGATTCAATAGTATTTAAAAATATAATAATAAATTCTATTGATAATATTTCAGTATTTGATATTTTTGGATTTAATCTACCCGTAACATTAAAAAAAGATGATTTTTTAGATTTAATGACTGACCTTAGACAGTCAAATAAATACATTTACATTAATTATAAAATATATGAAAATAATAGTTCATATTCTCTAAATCTTAATATTGAAAAAGCTCCTACTAGAATAATTAATAAAGTAATAATTAAGGATAATAAAAAATTATCTAAATTATTTATTCAAGACATTCTAAATATCAAATCAGGAGATGTCTTAGATATTGATAAAATAAGAATGAATATTAATAGTGCTTATGGCTTAGACTATTTTGAAAGTATACGTTATGAAATAGAATACGATGGACAAAATACCAATCTTATTTTTATAGTAAAAGAAGCTACTTATAATAAATTGAAACTATCTGGAGGTTGGCATAATTATTATAAGATAATTGGACAAATGAAATTTGATCTTTTAGATATTCCATTTAAAAAATTTAGATTAACAGATGAAATTACATTTGGAAATGATTTAAGAAAAAATAATATTAATATATATTATATCAATAAATTTAATTTTCAATCTTGGCTAATACCGCTTATTAAAATTAATAATACAAAGAAAAAAGTTTCTATATATAATAATGAAAACAATCTTATAACTCAGAATTTATATGATAGAGATTATTCATTAAATACAATAATTCCATTGAAAAAATATGGTCATATAAATTTTGGTTTGCATAAACAAAAAAACAAATATCAATATAATATTAATAGTGAATTAATTAAATATTACTCATTAAATATTAATATTGATCAAATTGATAATCTTTTATATCCAAAAAATGGATATTATTATAATATGTCTTTTGAAAAAGGCTATAATCAATATCAATACAATTTAACAAAATTAGATTTTGATCATTTTATTAATATTACTACATTTGGAAGAATTAAACTTTATGGTGATGCTATATATAGCAATCTATCTGATTTTCAAAATATATTAAATTCAAAAAGCATTCATTACTTAGCTTATGATAGAACGTTATCATTTAGTGAATATAGTTTAATGGTTACTGATTTAATATCTTATGGTTTAGAGATTAATTTTGATTATAAAAATAGTACGACAATAAGATTGATATACAATTGTATTGATAATGCAGAATTTAAACATAATAACGATAATATTTCTGATTTTACTAGTTATGGATTTGGATTGAGAATCAAATCGATTTTAGGACCTTTTAATTTTATGTGGACAAAAACTAATGATGAGCTTTACAATCAATCTAAAAATAATTATTTTTTTAGTTTAGGGATTGATTATTAAATATATGTTTTTATATCATAATTAGTATAAATTTAATATACTTATCAAACATGATAAATGCCGGGGTGGTGAAATTGGTAGACACGCTGGTCTTAGGAACCAGTATCTTTTTGATGTGAAGGTTCGAGTCCTTTCCCCGGCACATCAATTCAAAAATAATTTTAAAAACTTAAGCGATTAAATGTTTTGATTTTATTTATAAAATATCGAATAACAATGCTACGATTAAATATTATTTTATATGAAAAAAGAGCATTGTCAGACCTTACTCTAATCTGTTCATTAAATTTTCTTCTTTTATATATATAATTAATATTTAATACGCTTAATAGAGCCAAATAATGAGCAATAAAATGAAAAAAATTTAATCTTAATAAATCATTAATAGATGATATAATTTCTAAAATAAATCTTATTGGAAATAGTAATAATGATCTTGTGAAATTATAATTTGTTAATAATAAAATCATACTATTTCTATGATTAAGGTATGTTTTATAGGGTGAATTGTATTCTAAAGTTTGTGCACCATGATGATAAACCATACTACTTGGATTAACACAACATATATATCCTGCCAAATAACATTTCCAGGAATAATCAATTTCTTCCATATGGGCAAATAATTTTTTATCAAACCCATTTAGTTTTAAAAATACACTTTTTCGAGTTAAAAACGCAGTTCCTGAAGTCCAAAAAACATTAGTTTTATTATCATATTGATTACTGTCTTTTTCAATAGTATGGAAAATTCTACCTCTACAAAAAGGAAAAACTAAATAATCTATATATCCTCCAGATGCACCAGCATAATCAAAAAATTCTTTATTATTATAATTTTTAATTTTAGGTTGTACACAAGCTACCTCAGGATTATTATTTAACACTTTAACTAAGCCATCTAAAAAAAACTCATTATGTATTGTATCATTATTTAAAAATAGTAAATACTTTCCATTTGCATTTTTTGAGCCAAAATTACAACCCCCAGCATATCCCAAATTGCGTTTAGATTTTTTAATAG
>CESQ01070024.1_pt1 | contig 10435 bp, 12 predicted proteins | sample 361401 | NCBI WGS metagenome assembly CESQ01 (sample SAMEA2622119, study PRJEB7988) | marine metagenome | isolation source: saline water (ENVO:00002010), including | reverse complement strand
ATGCTTTCAATTAATAAATATAATATTGTAGAAGGCGGAAGAAATTTACTAGAAACTGATGTCGATAATATGAGTCGAGTTGCTATTATTGGTTCAGATGTTCAAGAAGAGCTATTTCCTTATTCAGATCCAGTAGGGCAAACAATTAAAATTGATAATATACCATTTGAAGTGATTGCATTAACTGAACCAAAAGGTGAAATGTTAGGCCAAAGCATGGATAGTATGATAGGAATTCCTATTTCTACTTACTTAAAATATTTTGGAAAGAGAGGATGGAGAAGAACAGACCTACAACTTATTCTAGAATCTGAATCAATGGAAACTTTAGACGCAGCAACAGATGAGGCCATCGGTGTATTTCGTGCAATTCGTAAGATTCCTCCAGGAGAAGATAACAATTTTTATATCGCAACGAATGATCAATTGATGGATACGTTTGGCGAATTCACAGGCTATATTTCTATCTTTATTGGTTTAATTGCTGGTATTTCTTTATTGGTAGCTGGTATTGGTATTGCAAATATCATGCTGGTTTCTTTAACAGAACGTATCAAGGAAATTGGGATTCGTAAGGCCCTTGGAGCAAGAAGAGTAGATATTTTCTTACAGTTTTTAATTGAAGCAGTATTAATCTCTATTATTGGTGGAATTGTTGGAATCATTTTAGGTTTATCTTTTGGTAATGTCGTTGCGCTATTTTTGGAGCAAGACCCTGTTATTCCTTTTAATTGGGTGTTCTATAGTATCCAAATTTGCGCCTCAATGGGCATTATATTTGGATTGTATCCTGCAATAAAAGCATCAAGATTAAATCCAATTGATTCAATGCGTTACGAATAATGATTATTAAAGGAGATATATGATAAAAAACACTATAAATATGCCGATGATTGGTCTAGGAACCTGGCTGATACCAAATGACGAAGTAGAACAGATTTCTACCAATGCTATCAATTTAGGATACCGACATATTGATACTGCACAAGTATACGGCAATGAAGAAGGTATTGGAAAAGCACTTACTTCTTCATCTATTCCGAGAGATGATATTTTTATTACGACTAAGATGTGGCCAGGGATGTTTGGACAAGAAGAGCCATTTCAAAATTTTCAGGGTGTAATTCATGCTTGCGACCAAAGTCTTAGATTGCTTCAGATAAACGAAATTGATTTATATCTTATTCATAATCCTTTTGCTAAAGACAATCGGTTAGAGCAGTGGGAAGCGATGATTGAACTAAAAAAGCAAGGGAAAGTAAAGCATATTGGAGTATCTAATTATAATGTAAATCATATCGAAGAAATTGAAACAGCTGGACTTGAAATGCCTGCAACAAATCAAATCGAAATACATCCATGGCATCTTATAAGGCCAGACTTAGAAGGGTATATGAAAAGCAACAGTATTTTACCTATTGCATATTCTTCGCTTGCTCCTATTCCAAATTGGAGAGAAGGTTCTCGATGGAATGGAAAACCAGAAGAAATGAAGACAGGAGCAATGCCATTTCAAGATATTGCTGATCGTTATAATGTAACAGTACCTCAAATACTTTTAAAATGGGGAGTACAATTAGGATATCCCATCCTTCCCAAGTCTGTGAAATTAGATAGATTAAAAGAAAACATAGAATTAGATCATTTTACTATTTCAGATGAAGATATTACATTTATTTCTAGCCTAGCTAAAGATGATCAACAGTGTTTGGCATGGTCTGGAGATTTTGACCCATTAGATGTTGAATAATATAAGAGAAAATAGATGAGTTATTCTTATAGACCAATAGTTGGAGAAAATTATCGATATAATCCTGAAAAAAAATTCAAGATTAGTAGATCTAAGATTGAATTGTTCTATAATTGTCCAAGATGTTATTATAAAGATGCAAAGCTTGGAATAAGAAAGCCTCCAATGCCAGGATGGGCAATCAATAGTGCAGTAGATGGATTATTAAAAAAAGAAATGGATTTTTGTCGAAAAGAAGATAGACCTCATGGCATATTTAAAGAATATAATCTAGATATTAAGCCATTTAAACATGAAGATATTGAAAAATGGCAAAATTCATTTAGCGGTATTCAATATCATGATGAGAAACACAATTTTCTATTATATGGTGGAGTAGATGATATCATGGTAAACAAAGATAATGAGTTAGTAGTGATTGATTTTAAAGCTACTGCAAAGGCTGCCAATATTGTCTCTTCTGCTGATGTTTATGACAATGGAAAATCATATAAAAGACAGCTAGAAATTTATAGTTGGCTACTTCAAAAGAATGATTTTGATGTATCATCTACTGGATACTTAATGTATTATAATGGAGATGCAAGTAAGCCTCATTTAGGACAAGAAATGTATTTTAGAAGAACGCTCGTCCCATTTGAATTAGATACAAATTGGATTGATCCCATGATTGATAATCTTTATGATTGTCTTCAGAAAGATAAAATGCCTGATGAAAATCCAGATTGTGAAGAATGTGTATATTTAAAAACTATTTCTGAAATCTAATTCTTGTTTATTGCATTCCAGTAGGCTTTTCATAAACATAAACAATATCAATAGCATCAGAACGTGACATACCTCCAGGATTTAATCCTAGTTTGCCTTCTGGAATAGGATGTCCTAAATCTTCATAATAGTCTACCCAATGAATAAATGGAGTATTGGTACCAGGTTCATTAAATGTCATAGGATTTAATGCAAATAGCTCTTGTGTATCATCTGCCACTTTTAGCCCTTCATAGATAATTTCAGAGCAATAATAGGTATCATCAGTGATATCAAAAATATAATCATATGGTTTGCCAGTTAAATTGTTTTGAATATGTGCGATTGCATCAGGAATCATATATTGGTATTCCTCTTTGAGGCGACCTACAAATACTTTATTATTTCGATTTAAAAAATCAGACAATGTTGTTTCGGTTACTTCTTCACCAATCGCTTCTGTTAAAATAGTATCATGTTCAGAAGATCCTACATATGTAATAATTGCACAATGAGATAGTTGTGCGCCTTGATATCCAGAAGTAACAGCTTCAATTGCTTCACATGGCGGACCACAGTCTAGATCTTGAAAAAAGATATCTCCCACTTGAAAAGATTGTTTTGTACAGCTGATAAAAAAGGGGATAAGAAAAAATAATATGTATCGATTCATAGAATACTATGTATTGTCAACAATCTTGATTTCTCGACCTGTATATTCATAACGATCGAGGTCTGGCCATGCTTTTGCTAAATCATGCCAGTTGTCAGATCTACCAAATTCTGTATTTCTTCTTTCCATTGCGATTTTATATTCTTCTTCTGAATGAAACCATAGTTCAGCCATTCCGCAACAGCCATTTTCAATATCTTCTTCAAAAAATGTAAGGACATATTTTTGAGGTTTTAAAACTTTTACCATATGAGGGGCATGTATATTTTCCCAATGATCAAAAAAATTAGAGCGCTTGATATCTTTTCTATTTTGAATAAACAGTACTTTTTTTATCATAAATGTCTCCTTGTTGTATATAAAATAACATCTTTTTTTTACTAACAACATTATTATTTACTTATTACATTTATTAAAATTAACCAAAAGACTTTAACGGAGACTATACAATGTTTAAAAGAACTATAGCTATTATATTAGCATTATCAATTGTTTATCCTCAGGTGAATGTGGATAAATTCAAACAATTAAGCGAAGATATTACTACGCCTAATACATACAGAACTGCTTCAGGTTATCCAGGACATGACTATTGGCAACAAGAAGCAGACTATGTTATGGATCTTACTATTGACGATGAAAACCAAATACTTTATGGTGATGAAACTATCACTTTTCACAACAATTCACCTGATCAACTTAATTATTTGTGGGTACAATTAGACCAGAATGTCCGAGCATTAGATTCTGATACCTATAAAATTCAATCATCTGGAGATTTTGGAGCACAACGCGGTCGTGAAAAAGTAATGGTAGGAGACTCTATTCCTTTAAGTACTTTGAAAAATTTCTATAGAGATTTTGATGGCGGATTTAAGATTGAGCATGTAAAAGATGGATTAAATAGAGATTTACCATATATCATTAATAAAACAATGATGCGTATAGACTTGCCAACCCCATTGCGTCCAGGGCAATCTTATAAATTCAAAATAAAATGGTGGTATAATATTAATGACCATATTAGAGATGGCGGAAGATCTGGGTATGAATATTTTGAAGAAGATGATAATTATATTTACACCATCGCACAATTTTTCCCACGTATGTGTATGTATAATGATGTATATGGCTGGCAAAATAAACAGTTTTTAGGTCGAGGAGAGTTCACATTAATCTTTGGAGATTATGATGTAAAGATTACTGTGCCTGCAGATCATATATTGGGAGCTACAGGTGTATTGCAAAATCCACAACAAGTGCTTACCAAAGATCAAATTGCTAGATTAGAAGAATCTAAAAAATCTGATGAACCTGTTAAGATTGTTACAAACTCTGAAGCATTAGAGAATGAAAAAACTCATTCTGAGGAAACAAAGACATGGCATTTTAAAGCAGAAAATGTTCGAGACTATGCTTTTGCTACATCAAGAAAATATATATGGGACGCTATTGGTGTTGAGGTTGGTGGAAATACAGTAATGGCAATGTCATATTATCCAAATGAAGCAGAACCTTTATGGGGGCAATATTCTACAAAATCTGTAGCACATACAGTGGAAGTTTATTCAAAATATACTTTTGATTATCCTTATCCAGTAGCGATTTCAGCACACATTGATAGAATGGGTATGGAATACCCAATGATTTGCTTTAATGGGTACAGACCTGAGGAAGATGGTACCTATTCTGAATATACAAAACGTGGTTTAATCGGAGTAATTATTCATGAAGTAGGACATTTCTGGTTTCCTATGATTGTTAATTCCGATGAACGTCAGTGGACTTGGATGGATGAAGGATTAAACTCGTTTATGGATGACTTAGCAGGAAGAGAATGGGACACAGAATTATTTCATCCTTCAAGAAATACCGATTATATCATCCAGTATATGAAAGGTGATAAATCAAATATTATGCCGATTATGACTAATTCAGAATCTATATATCAGTTTGGAGCAAATGCTTATGGGAAACCAACGCTTGCTTTAAATATATTAAGAGACACTATCATGGGACGTGAATTATTTGATTATGCATTTAAAGAATATTCCAAAACATGGATGTTCAAGCATCCAACTCCAACAGATTTCTTCAGAATTATGGAGAATGCATCTGCAGTAGATCTAGACTGGTTTTGGAGAGGATGGTTTTTTAGTAATGATCATGTAGATTTATCTATTGAGTCTGTTGATTGGTATCAGCTAGAGATGGAACCAGAGGCAAAGAAGTCTTATGACAAAGCATCTGACAATAAAGATCGATATTATAGCGCAATTCTTGATGAACAAGATATTGAATCAACAGTAACAGATCGTGATCCAAATACAAGAGACTTCTATGACGACTATGATAAGGATCAGATTACCAGAAGAGATAAAAAAGAATATAGAGACTTTATGGAAGACTTATCTGAAAAGGAGCTTGACCTGGTAAATGAAAATGATCATTTCTATTCTGTAAAATTCTCTGATAATGGCGGTATTATTATGCCAATCATTCTTGAGTTTGAGTATGAAGATGGAGAAAAAGAGGTAATCAATATACCAGTAGAAATTTGGAGATTTAATAGAGGAGAAGTAACAAAAGTATTTAAAACAGAGAAACCTATTAAGCAGATGACATTAGATCCATTTTTTCAGATTGCTGATGTAGAAAGAGGAAATAATCATTGGCCGGAGAAAGTGCAGCCAACACGCTTCGAAACATTTAAATCTTCTGGTTGGGGTGGAAGTAAAAATCTAATGCAACGTGTTCGTGATGATGCACCTGCAGCAGACGATACTTCAGAAGAATGATTTAGCACTATATGAATATTATTCTTAGAGTAATTACTTCAATATTGTTATTGAGTGTTGTATCAGCACATCAATTCTTTCTTTCAAATACTGAAATACAATTTAATTCAGAAAAAGAGAATGCAGAAATCTTGATTCAGGTTTTTACTCATGATATAAACTTGTTGTTAGAAAATGCCAATTTCAAAACAGGAAATTTAGGAACTGAGAAAGAAAGCGATGAGATTGATATATTCCTAGTAAACTATTTATCTGATAATTTTGTTATTCAAGAATACAGGTGGGCTTATATTGGTAAAGAAGTTGGCGCAGAGCATACTGTTTTCTTTTTAGAAATTCAACAGTTCGCTTTATCTGATAAGATTGTAATTCTAAATTCTATTTTTATGGATTTATATTCTCAGCAACGTAACATTGTTAATTTTTATAATGACAGAGAAGTGCAATCAGCAAATATGACTATCGATCAACCCGTGTTTTCTTTTGGTTTTTAGCTAAGCTCTTTTGATAGCTTATTTCCAGTAAACCAAATAAATATTCCACCCAACATCATTGCAATACAGAGCAGTTGACCCATACTTAAACTGAATATAATAAATCCTAAATGGGCATCTGGCTCTCGGAAAAATTCAATAAAGAATCGGAAAAATCCATATCCAAATACATACAAACCGCTATTAAATCCAAGCTGATTATGTTTATTAAAATAATTGATAACAAGGAAAAGAACGATGCCTTCAAAAAATGCTTCATAGAGTTGAGAAGGGTGTCTTAATTGATAATCACCAGCATTTGGGAAGTACATACCAATAGATGATTCTGTTGGACGTCCATATAATTCACCATTAATAAAGTTTCCGATTCTTCCCCAGAAGAATCCAAGTGGAATCGATGCTGTTAAGAAATCTGCTAAAGTAAATAAATGTAAATTGATTTTTCGTGCATAGAGCCATATCGCATATATAACGCCAATTAATCCTCCATGATATGACATGCCTGAAATGCCAGTAAATGTCCATACTCCATTTTTAATAGAGAAAGGGAGTAGTATTTCAAGTGGATTAGACAAATAGTAATCTAGATTATAGAATAGAACATATCCTAAACGCGCTCCAATTAATAATCCAATAAGCATCCAAGACAATAAATCCTCTAATTGTGCAACGTTAATTTTTGTGAAAGTTTGATTTTTAATTTTTCTGCTACAGAGAAGATAAACGACACCAAATGCTGCAAGATACATCGTAGAATACCAATAAATTGATAAAGGACCAATGGTCAATAATGTTGGGTCCATTTTTGAAGGTAAAGTCTGCCACCATAGTATAAAATCCATACCGTAAGATACAAAAATTACTTTGTAACCTAAAAAAAAATATATAACCTAGAGCCAGTATTATGATTTTATCAGGAAAAGAAATTATTGAAAGAAAAGGAAAGGATATTTTAATTGATCCTTTCAATGAAAAACAAGTTAATCCAAATAGCTACAATTTAAAATTACATAATGAACTCTTAGTGTATGATACGCCTGTATTAGATATGAAAGAGGATAACCCTGCAAAGAAAATTATTATTCCAGATGATGGATTGTTGCTAGACAGTAGAAAGCTATATCTTGGAAGAACAATGGAATACACAGAGACACATAACCTTGTTCCTATGCTAGAAGGAAGATCTTCTGTTGGTAGGTTAGGACTTTTTGTTCATGTAACAGCTGGATTTGGTGATGTAGGATTTAAAGGATATTGGACTTTAGAGATCTTTTGTGTACAGCCAATTAAGATTTATCCTTCAATAGAAATATGTCAAATTTTTTATCACTCTGTTGAGGGAGATTATACTCCATATCAAAGCGGTAAATATCAAGGAAATAAAGATATTCAAACCAGCATGCTATATAAAGATTTCGAAAAGAAGTAATTGTATGCAAAATATTTTCTCCCTATTCTTTGTAAGACTTATTAAGGGATACCAGACTTTCTTATCGCCATTATTAGGTTCAAATTGTAGATATCAGCCAACTTGTTCTCAATATGCAATTGATGTGATTCAAGAGTGGGGATCTTTTAAAGGAAGTTTTTTGGCACTAAGAAGAATATTAAGATGTCATCCTTGGTCAAAAAGTGGATATGATCCAATTCCAAGGAAGCAAAAGGATAAATAGCAATGCATGAATGGATTATTTTTCTAGAAACAGCATTAAATAACAATTTTACTTTTTCTCTTATTTTTATACTAGGAATGTTTCATGCATTAGAGCCAGGTCACGGCAAAACCCTAATCTTAGCCTATATGTCAGGCGGTTCAATGCGTTCTTTTGGTGTAGTTCAACTTATATCAGGCTTAATACTAACTCATTTTCTTTTATTTTCCTTATTAGCTTTTCTACTGAAAGCAGGTAGTGATTCTTTTCCTATACTTCAGACTTTTGGACCATTTTTTATTATTTCTCTAGGTATATACTTGCTATATAGGTCATTAAAAGAAGTACGCCATGAGCATGACGATGACTGTGATGAGCCAATGCATTTTCATTTTAATGAGTCTAAATTTTCAAGCCCATTGATTACAGGGATGGTAGCAGGATTAATTCCTTGTCCTTCTGCTGTAGCAGTACTTTTAATTGCATCTACGAAATTTAGCAACAATAATATTATTCTTTATTCAAGTATTTTAACTTATGTACTAGGAATTGCTTTAACATTAATTAGCATTATGATATTATTCCTATTATTCAAAGATAGATTTAGTAATCGTTTAAATTCTATTAATCAGAAATTCAATACTAACTTAATAGCAGCATCAATCATCATCATTATTGGAATATTATATTTCCTAATGAATATATATGGTGGTGGGCATCAACACTAATTACAGGTTTATAAAGAATAACCTATTTTTTTGTATAGTGTCGCTAGACCAAAATATAACACAACCATTATTCCAATAGAAAGTACAAGACTGATACTAAATGATATATTTTTTTTCAAAAAATATGGCAGTGTAATAAAGAAAGATAGAGAGGGCATTAGCATTGAGAATACTCCATAAGAGAAAGCTATAATTCTTTCAACCTCACGCGTTTCAATATATATCCATATAATAGACATCAAAGATATTAGAGGAAGTGATACAATAATAGCGCCTACAAGCGTATCTCTTTTTGCAATTTCAGATGCAATAAAGATGACTAAAGCAGATATTATGATTTTTGTTGCATTAAACATATTTTTTTCAAAACATTATACTTTATAATTTAATCAAGAAAATAGGAATATATGGACTTAACTAATGTTTATATTGGATTTGCTTTAGCTACTTTTGCTGGCCTTAGTACAGGTATTGGTAGTGTTTTAGGATTATATTCAAAGTTTGAAAATAAAAGACTGCTTTCGTTGGCGCTTGGATTCTCAGCAGGAGTAATGATTTATGTTTCATTTATGGAGCTCCTAGTAATTTCTTTTGAATCGCTTGGGGGGATATATGGCGATACTTATGGAAAATTAATTGGTGTTACATCGTTTATTATTGGACTTCTAATAATGTTGTTTATTGATCAATTATTTGATGACCACTCTATCGCTGATTTTATTGCACGTTCTTCTAGTAAAGATGAGTCTTTATTGGTTCGTACAGGAATATTTTCAGCAATAGCATTAGCCATTCATAATTTTCCAGAAGGATTTGCAACATTTACTGCTGCAGTTTATGATCCAACAGTTGGCGTTACGCTAGCAATTGCAATCGCAATCCATAATATTCCAGAAGGATTAGCTATTTCTGTACCGATATACTATGCTACAAAAGATAAATCTAAAGCATTTTGGATATCCTTTGCTTCTGGACTTGCAGAGCCATTAGGTGCTATTGTTGGGTTCTTAATCTTTCGTACAGTATATAATGAAGGATTATTTGGTGTATCTTTTGCGCTTTGTGCAGGTATTATGGTTTATGTATCTCTTAACGAACTATTACCTGTTTCAAAAGAGTATGGACAGCCATCAGATCCTATCATGGGAGTAACGGCTGGAATGATTGTAATGGCACTAAGCTTAATTATGATGTATGCCTAAAGCTTAGAAGTAATCTGAGCACCTAAACCTTTAATTCGATATTCTACTAAGTCTGATGCATCTAGCTCGATATCTTCTTCTTTTAGATTGATACCTTTTTCTTCTGCTAAATGTATCTTCCATTTTATAGCTTGCTCTTCAGTAAAAATTAGTTTTGAGAAAATACCTTCAACTAGGACTTGCTTATTTTTTGAGTCTTCAGGAAAGACAATTTCACCATCCTTTACTTTAACTCTAATGCTTTTTTCTGAATCAAAATCTTTTACTTCAATCCAGCATCCTCGCATAGGACAGACATCCACAATTTCACCTTGAATAAGAACATTTTTATCAAGATAACCATCAGCATTATTAAATAATTCTTTCATTGGACTAATAACAGTATTTGATA